>Ga0214917_10001050_pt1 | contig 36040 bp, 33 predicted proteins | sample LL_1208_BB_MetaG_FD_177983 | JGI IMG/M metagenome (GOLD analysis project Ga0214917, IMG submission 177983) | Freshwater microbial communities from Lake Lanier, Atlanta, Georgia, United States - LL_1208_BB | ecosystem: Environmental > Aquatic > Freshwater > Lake | place: USA: Georgia | collected... | reverse complement strand
TGCAGGTCTTGGGCAGAGGGAACGGTGGGGGCGAGGAACGGGGCAAAGGCGGCGGCTCCGTAGAGAAGGAGAAGAAGAACCGCAGAGACCAGTCCGGCGGGCCGACGGACAAGGGACTGTAGAAGATCAGCGCCCATAACGGACCCTCGGGTCGGACCAGGCGAGGGCCAGGTCGGAGATCAGGTTGCCGATGACCAGGAGCGTGCAGCCGACCATGACGGAGCCGAGCACGACGAACTGGTCCTCCCGGATGAAGGCTTCGTAGACGAGCCGGCCGAGACCGGGATAGTTCATGACGTTTTCGACGAGAAGGGAGCCGCTGAGCAGTCCGGCAAAGGCGTAGCCGACGGTGCTGAGAAGCGGATTGAGGGCGTTCCGGAGGACGTGGCGGAAGAGGACGACTTTCTCCGGAAGACCTTTGGCACGCGCGGCGGTGACATATTCCGCGCGGAGGACGTCGAGGACATTGGCGCGGAGAACGCGGAGGGTGCCGGCAACTCCGCCCAGGCCGAGGACGAGGGTGGGCAGGACGAGGTGCCAGGCGATGTCGAGGAGTTGGGAGCCGAAAGGAAGGAAGTCGTGGTCGAGCGAGGTTAGCCCGCCAATGGGAAACCAACCGGTCTGGGCCGCAAACCAGACGGCCAGGAGGGCGAGGAAAAACTCAGGGATGGCGAGAGCGAAGTAGGCGGCCCCGGCGGTGATCTTGTCGATCCAACCGCCGGGCCGGGCGGCGGCGAGGACGGCGAGGGGAATGGCGAGAGTCCAGGCAAGGACGAGGGAGCAGAGGGAGAGGAGGATGGTGGCGGGGGCGCGCTGGGCGATGAGCTCGGCAACGGGAACCTTGTAGGTCCAGGAGTAGCCGAAATCCAAGCGGAGGATGTTGCCGAGCCAGCGGAGGTACTGCTCGTACCAGGGGCGGTCGAGGCCGAAGGATTTCTGGAGCTCCACGATCAGGGCGGGATTGATGTCGCGCTGGGCCTTCACCGGCGTGAGGAAGTCGCCGGGGGCGAGGCTCATCAGGGCGAAGACAAGCAGGGTGACCGCGAGAAGCATGGGCACGAGCGTGCCAAGACGGCGGAGGATGAAGGCGGTCATGGCGTGAAGACGGTCCAGAGCTCGTCCAAGTTCCAGACGAGCGAGCCGAGGGGTGGGATCTTCATGTTCTTCCAGCGGTCCTTGAGGCCGACGTAGGCATTGGCGGTGACGAGATAGATAAAGGGCGTCTCATCGCTCATGATTTTTTGCACCTCATCGAAATATTTTCGACGGGTGGCGTAGTCGAGCGTGCGGAGCTGGAGGGACATCAGTTCATCAATCCGGGCTTCCCAGGGCGTGGCGGGAGTTTTCTGGTTCGGGTACCACTGGTGAAGGCGGCCTTTGGAGGAAAATACAGACATGCCACCGGCGGGGTCGCCGCCACCGGTGAGGCCAAGGAGGCCGGCCTCATAGTCGAAGGAATCCTGGATTTTTCCGACGAAGGTACCGAAGTCGAGAAACGCAAGGTTCACGGTGATACCGAGGTCACGCATGTTCTCCTTGAAAACGGTGGCCATGTTCACGCGGAGCTGGTTCTCCTGATTGGAGTTCAGGGTGAACTCGACGAGGTTCCCTTTGGCGTCGCGGAGTTTTCCGTCCTCGCCCAAACGGAAGCCGGCCTCGGCCAGGAGAGCGCGGGCCCGAGCGGGGTTATAGGGGTACTGGGTGACGTTGGGGTTGTACCACTTTTTGTTGGCGGGGGTTTCGGGGCCCCACAGGGGTTGGCCGCGTCCGAAGAGGACGCCTTTGACGATGCCCTCCCGGTCGATCCCGTGGGAGATGGCCTGGCGGAAGCGGCGGTCGGTGAACCAGGCGAGCTTGTGGGGCTGGACGAACGGTTTGCCGGAGGCGTCCTGGCCGGGGTTCTGGTTGAGCCAGATGAAGCCGGTGTTGGGAGAGGGGCCCCGGTTGTGGACGAGGAAGTCATAGCGCTTCGCAAAGCGCTCGATCCAGGCCACGTTGTCGGGGGAGAGGCCCTCCGCGTCCGTCTGGCCGGTGGCGAAGGCAAGGGTGCTGGCGTTGATGTCTTTGACCAGTTTCGTGACGAGGAAGTCGACGTAGGGGAGGCGAACGCCGGCGGAGTCGGCCCGCCAGTAGTGCGGGTTCGCCTCGAAAACGATGCGCTCGGCCGGTTGGTAGGAGCGGAGACGAAAGGCGCCGGTTCCGACGAGGGTCTCCGGTTCGTGCTGGGCGACGCTGACGTTCCAGGCCTTCTGGAGGGTGCCGTCCCGGAAAGCGGGTTCGAGCCGGTGCTTGGGGAGGATGCCAACGCCGCCGACGTATTCGAGGAAAGGAGCAAAAATTTCCGGGGTGGTGATGCGGACGGTCAGAAAGTCGACTTTTTCCACGCGGAAGGGTTTGCCTTCGACGGAGAGATCAAAGGCGGAGCGGTTGGGGTAACGGGGGTCGTAGATGGCCTGGAAGGTGAAGAGGACGTCGTCGGCGGAGAAGGGGGCGCCGTCCGACCAACGGATGCCAGGCCGCAGATGAAAGGTGAAGGTTTTATTGTCCTTGCCGATGTCCCACCGGATCGCGAGGCCAGGTTCGACTTCCTGGGTAACGGCGTTGTAGCGGGTGAGGGAGTCGAGGAAGAGACCGATGAACCCTCCGGAGGTGGCGTCTTCCGAGACGAGGGGGTTGAAGGTGGAGGGTTCGCCGGGAACGGACTGGATAAAGACACCGCCCCGGCGGCCGGGCTCCACCCGGGCGGTGTCAATACCGTCGGGGAGGGGATGGTCCTCACGGGCGACAGGGGGGGGCTTGGAGCAGGAAGAAAAAATCAGGCAACCCAACAAGAGGAGGTGGAAATGCCCAATCCGCATTTCATAAAATTCTATGGGAAGTCCGAGGATCCCAAAACCAATTTCTGAAAAAGCTTTCCGGTGTAAAACGGATAAAAACCTCGTTTCCCCGGGGTTTGCGGAATAACAATGAGACCAATCCGATGAGTTTTGGATTTTCATCCTACCCATGGCGGCTTGCTTCCGCCTTCCTGGGTCTCCTGGTGACCGGAATTTTGGGCAACTCCACCCTGCAAGCGTCGTCGGCCCCCATCCTGATCCGGGGCGGATCCATTTTCACGATGAATTCGAAACAGCCGTGGGCCCAGGCCCTCGTCATCCGGGGGAACCGGATTGAAATGGTGGGGTCGGAGGCGGAAGCCCGGATCGCGGCAGGATCCCAAGCCGAGGAGATTGATCTCAAAGGCGGGATATGCCTTCCAGGGTTCATCGATGGCCATAACCATCTGGCCATGGGGGCGATCACCAAGCGCGGAGTTTCCGTGGCCGGTCTGGAGGGAAAGGCCGCGATTCTTTCCAAAATCCGCACGTGGGTGGCGCAGCAACCCAAAGAAGGATTACTGCTCGGATACGGATGGATGCCGGACTCCTTCAAAAGCGGGAGTCCCCGCCGGGAGTGGCTGGATGAAATCACCGGTGATCGGCCCATGCTAATTTTGTCCGCCGACGCCCACGACATGTGGTTCAACACCGCCGCGATGAAGGCTTGCGGGTTGACCGATCAGACCCCGGATCCCGAGCCCGGTAAACAGTATTATCGCCGGGACGATCAAGGGTGGCCCACCGGCCATGCGATCGAAGGTGCGGCCAGTCTGCCCATGCTGGTCCGATTGGGGGCCTTCGGCCCGGAGGCGGCGCGCGAATCCCAAAAGCTGACGTTGGCGCGCGCTCCTGCCCAAGGCATCACCAGCTATTTTGAGGCCGGCGTCCTGATCGGGGAAACCAGCGATGCGGCCGCCCCGGTCTACGAACAGCTGATCGAGGACGACCGGGCCGGCAAATTACCTGTCCGAATTGTGGGCACCGTCTGGACCCGCAGTCCGGACGATGATCCCAAAAAGATCGCGGCCCGGCTCAAGGAGTGGAACCGCAAGTACGCCTCTGAACACCTGAAGATCAGCGTCTGTAAAATGTGGTCGGACGGCACCCTGATGAGCCGGGGGGCGTTGCTCTTGGATCCGTTTTGCGACGAACCGCATGTTCGGGGCAAGATGACGTTTCCCCCGGAAAAAATCGAGGCGGTGGTGGATGCTGTCCAACAGGCCGGCTTTGACATGCATATCCACACGGATGCGGACGGATCCGTGCGGACCGTGCTGGATGTCCTTGAGAAGGTCCGGCAGCGGCGGGGAGGAGGATTCCGCCACACGATTGCGCATAACAGCTTGGTGCACCCGGAGGATGTGGCCCGATTCGCCGCCCTCGGGGTGATTGCCAATGTCACCCCCCTGTGGGGAACCGACTACAACGGATCCTATCGCACCATTTACACCAAACTCCTCGGTGCGGCGCGGATGGAGGAAAGACTTTTCCCGTATGGGGATCTGGTGCGGTCGGGGGCGGTGGTCACCTACGGGGCGGACATTCCCGGAGTGGATGTGGATGAAATTCCCCCACTCATCCAAATCGAGGCGGCGGTCACGCGCAAACGTCCCGGATACCCGAAGGATCTCCCCTTGGTGGCCCGGCAGAGGGTTTCCGTGGAGGATGCGCTTAGGGCTTACACGGTCCATGGGGCCTACCAACTACGGATGGAGAAGGAAGTAGGGTCCCTGGAAAAAGGAAAAAAGGCGGATTTGGTGGTGCTCGGGAGGAATATTTTCGAGGAGTCGCCGGAAACGATTCACACCATCCCCGTGGTTTTGACCATGATGGATGGGCGCTTGACCCACGACGCCCGTCCTTAGCGAGGTTTAAGTTTTTTGGGACGATCTATTTTCGGGACCTGACTCGAGGCCGTGGGAACCGATGAAGACGAAGGCGAGGCTCCAGCCGGAGAAGATGAGGAGAAAGAAGGGGAACTGGAGGTTTAGCGGGAGGCTATAGAGAAACAGAAGAAGGGGGCCCCAATAGAAGTAGTCCGGAATGAGGAGGGGGAGACCCCGGTCCCGGTAAAGCGACCAGCTCCAGGCCCGGAGAATCTGACGGGGCGACCAGTGCATCTCCAGCCAGAGGAAGTAACAGATACTGGTGGGAACGGCGATGAAGGGCACATAGACGAAAAAATCCACCGCCAGCTTGGAAAGGATGATATTCCAGGAAGGACCGGAGCCGAGGAGCCAGGCCAGCAGGTGATAAAAAAGATCCACCTCAACCCCGGTCATGGCAAAGAAAACAAAATTCCACCCCATTTTTTTTAGCCGAAGGAGGCTCCAGGAGCGGTCCGGTCCCACCATCGTGCGGACCGATTCCGGCAGGATGGTTCCGGCCACCGCGGTGAGGAGGGCGGAAAGCCAAAATCCGCCCGCATCTTTCCAAGTGGAAAAGGCGTCCACCGCAGAACGAACGGCGGGTAGCTGGAAGTAGGCAAAGTAGAGGGCGATTCCGACGAGCTGGAAGACGAGAAAGACGCGGTAATATTTCCCCACTGCCAAAAAGCCCGGACGCAGGGCGGCCCGGAGGCTCCAAGGAGCGGCCAAGCGGTCAGGCCTCGAACGAAGTGCCGCAGCCGCAGGTCTGTTTGGCCTTGGGATTGACGATTTTAAAGCCGGTGTGAGTCAGTTCTTCCTCGTAGTCGAGAGTGCAGGCCTCGAGAAGGGGGGCGCTATCGGCGGCCACAAAGAGGCGGGCGCCATCCTGCTCCAACCGCTGGTCGGTGGGCTCGGCGGAGGCCACGGCCATGCCGTAGGAGAGCCCGGCGCAGCCACCTTTTTCAATGAAAAGGCGCAGCCCCTGGGAAACGTCTCCCTTGGAGGTAAGCTCCCGGATCCGGCGGGCGGCGGTGGGGGTCAGCTGAATCACCCTAAGATCTTAAATTTTTGGGGAGGGGGTGTCAAAGAGGAGGGGTTAAGGGGTTAAGGGGTTAAGGGGTTAAGGGGTTAAGGGGTTAAGGGGTTAAGGGGTTAAGGGGTTAAGGGGTTAAGGGGTTAAGGGGTTAAGGCGTGGCTTGGAGATTTGATGAAAAGAGATTTTTGCCACCTGAATCCCTGTGTCGTGGGTTGATGATTCGCGTTGGTTAGAGGAGAGTTCATCGATGCACGGATTGGAGCTGGTTCAGGACCTGGCGGTGGTGATGGCGGCGGCAGCCGTGGCCACGATCGTCTGCCAGCGGCTCAAGCAGCCGGTGGTATTGGGTTATATCCTTGCGGGCATCGTGATCGGCCCGAACACGCCGCCGGTCACACTCGTCAAGGATGAGGAGGCAATCAAGACGCTTTCGGAACTGGGCGTGATCCTCCTGATGTTCTCGATCGGGATTCATTTCAGCTTCCGGAAGCTGCGGGATGTGGGGGTGGCGGCGGTAGTGGCGGCGGTGGTCGAGATTGCCGCGATGTTTTTGTTGGGATACGAGGCGGGCCGTTGGCTGGGTTGGAACAAGATGGATGCGATCTTTCTCGGGGCCATCCTGTCGATCTCCTCCACCACCATCATCGCCAAGGCGCTGGAGGCGATGGGCCTGATGCGCCGGGAGTTTGCCCGGCTGGTCTTCGGGATCCTGATTGTGGAGGACATCCTGGCCGTGGCGATGTTGGGGATCCTGACGCACCTCGGCACCACGGGGGAGATCGATCTGGCCTCGACCGGCACCACGATGCTTTCCCTGACCGCCTTCCTCGTTGGGGTGGCGGTGGTTGGATTCCTGATCATTCCCCGGTTGATCGACCTGGCCAGCCGGACGGAGATGGAGGAGGTGCTGCTGATTACCGTGCTGGGACTGATTTTCGGGATTTCCCTGCTGGCTCATAAGTTGGGGTTCAGCGTGGCCTTGGGCGCCTTTCTGGCGGGGGCCGTTTTGGCGGAAGTGCGTCAGGTCAAACGGATCGACCGGTTGGTGGGACCCCTGCGGGATGTGTTCAGCGCGATCTTCTTCACGTCGTCCGGCATGCTGATCAAATTTGATTTTCTCAAGGAGGGATTCGGGGTGGTGATCTGGATCATCCTATTGGTGTTGGTCGGCAAAATTCTCTTCAGCGGGTTGGGGGCCTTGTTGGGGGGGTGCGATCTGCGGACGGCGACGCGGGCGGGGTTCAGCGTCGCGCAGATCGGAGAGTTCTCCTTCATCATCGCCGGTCTGGGCATCACGCTGGGAGTGATGAGTGACCGCCTGTATTCGATCGCCGTGCTGGTTTCCGCGGCCACCACCCTGACGACGCCGTATCTGATTGCCGGATCGGGTGCCGCAGCGGACTGGCTGGAGCGGAAAGGGCCAGCGTGGTTCACGGAATTCTACAAAACCTACCACTCCTGGTTGCGCAGCTTGGGTGCGGCCTCCCAGGGAAGGCACCGGATGGCCTGGGACTTTGTCCGAAAACTGCTGTGGCAACTCCTGCTGCAGCTGACCCTGATCGCAGCTTGCCTGCTTTCAGCCGCGGCCCTCTGGCGAACTTATGGGGACAGATTCCCCGACCATTTTGCGGTGGCGGATTGGGGGGCGCCTTTGTTCTGGGTGGGTGGAGCGATGGTGGCGTTGCCGGTGGTGGTGGCATGGATTCGGAAATTCCATGCTTTGGCGGTCCTGCTTTCCGAGATCGCCTTTCCCCGGGACAAGAAAAATGGTCAAGCTGGTCCGGGACGAAAACTCTCGCAGGCTCTTTTTCTCGGGGCGGGATATCTGGCTTTTACGCTGATACTCATTCTCCTCAGCGCCCCGCTTTTACCCACGGGAAAACTGGTGCTGGGTCTGTTTGGCCTGGCGGCGTTGCTGGCGGTCCTGGCAAGGAAAAAGCTGGTTCATCTCTATTCCCAGGGTCAGGCCAAGATTCGCGAGACTTGGGAGACGCCGCCGGATCAAGATGGGTTGAACCTGCCCGGGGAATCGACCGTTCACGTGCATCAGGTCGATCCCCAGTCGCTCCTGTTGGGAAAGACACTGGCCGAGACCCATCTTCGGAAGCAGACAGGCGCGGTGGTGGTGGCGATCGACCGAAAAGGAAACCACATGGTTTCGCCCGGGCCCGAGACGCGACTGGAAGCCGGCGACCAGCTTTTTGTCTTTGGGGAGAAGGAACAAGTTCGCCTGGCCGACGAGTACCTACGGAAAGCGGGGACGACAGAGGTTTAGCGTCGAGCCCGGACCCCGGGGCGGGTGCGATACCAGTGGAACAGCGCCAACTGCGCCAGGCCGCGGGTCGGTCCGAAATGTTTCTCTGTCCATTTCTCCAAATCCGCCGGACGTAGCGGGCGGCGCCGCTTAGGGAAATACAGCTGGCGCAGAAGGCGGTCCACCCAGACATCGACGGGGAAGGCGTCCCAGCGGCCGTAGGCATAAAGGAGGACGCACCGGGAGATTTTCGGGCCGACCCCGGGCAACCGCTCAAGGTGTTCGGCGGCACGTTCCGTGGGCCAAGTGTCCGGGATTCCAAGATAAGCCGGTTGCCGGGTGAGGACTTTGGCGGCGGCGGCGAGATGCTTCGCGCGGTAACCCAACTGGCAGCGACGCAGGGCCTTTTCCCCTGCGCGGGCGAGGTGTTCGGGGGAGGGGAATTTGCGGTTGGGACCCCCAAAGGCCAGCCGGATCCGCTCGTTGATCTGGCGGATCTGGACGATCTGTTTGAGTGAGGAGCAAATGAAGTTAGCGAGGCACTCCCATGGATCCTCGCGGAGGGGGCGGAGGCCGGGATGGGCCTGACGGGCTTCCAACAACCACCGATCTCGCTTGGCGACGGGATGGAGGAGGGGGTCGAGGTCGAGATCGAGGCAGAGGTAGTGTTCCAGGGCGGTGACGGAAAGCAGGGGGTTGTTCCAGAGAAGCCGTCGGTGGCGAACCGAAAGCGTGACGGGCAGGTCGCGGATCCAGCCGGAAAACTCGCCCGGGGCGGTCTCGTTCCAGCAAAAAGCCTGACCGCCCAGGAGGGTGGCGGCGAGATCGAGCGGAACGGGGAGTTGCAGGGCCGGCATAGTGGGAGAAAGCTTAAGGCCTGATGAGGATTTCCAAAAGACGGGGATGAAAAGGAGATTTTTCACCCTTTGCCTCGCTCTGGTCCTTGGGTCGGCGCCGGGAAGAGGCCAGACCGACGAGGAGCCGGTCAAGCGGGCGGAACCGGTGGCCGAGGAGGTTCGGGCTGCCGAACCGCATGTCGAGCCGGTGCGAAAAGCCGAGCGGGCGGTGAAGCCGCCCACGAACACCGGAGCTCCGATCCAAGCGGGGCAACCGGTGCGGGTGGTGGTCGAGTCCCCGAAGGAAGGGGAAGTCGTGCCGTGGGAAACGGTGGATGTGTTTGTGAGGGCGGAGAACTATGCGGTCGGCGACGGGGGCAACCGGCTCCAAGTGATCGTGGATAACAGATCTCCCATCGAACATGCGAACGAACTCAAGCCGGTGGTGTTGCACGGTTTGGCCCCCGGGGCGCACGTGTTGCGGGTCTACGCGGTGAAGCCGGACGGAAAGATGCTGGCGGACCCGGAAGCCCACGCACGGGTGAATTTCTATGTGCGAAGAAAGGATTTCTCCAACTTCCAACCTGAGGATCATCCCTACCTGACGGTGAACCTGCCCAAGGCCGGCACGGCCTTTCCGGATGCCGAGGGGAAAGTGTGGCTGGATTTCCATGCCCACAATGTGGCTCTGTCCAAGGAAGGATACCGCGTGCGCTTCTCACTGGACGGAGTCGAGACCACCTTGCCTTCCGGCGAGCCGTATGCGTGGACGGGATTATCGGAGGGACGGCACCGGCTGGTGGTGGAGCTGATCGACGAGGAGGGGGATCCAGTTTCGGAGATCTTTGCGCGGGTGGAGCGGAGCTTCGAGATCCCCCGCACGGTCAAGGCGGTCAATCCGCAGCAGGTGGACGAGGCGAATCTGTGGTTGCGGCGGGAGCGGTAGAAACGGAAAGCATGGACTCCGGGCCGCAGGCATGATGGGGGATCGGGGCTTTCGTCATTGAGGAATTAGTCATGGAGGGAAGTTTTTGATTTCAGAGTTCAGGTAGGGGCATACTTCCATGATGATTCCGAATCTGGTGTGGTCGTTGCCCGACCTGATGATTGTGGCGCTGTTTTTCACGCTCTTTGCCACGCTGGGTCTCCTGGTTCCCAGGTTGGGGCAGCGTCTTTATGGCCGGATGGCCAACGAGCCGGAGACACGGTTGGTGGACCGAACCCAGCGGGGGTTGCGGGCTTTTCTTGTCTTTTTGCTGGCCCTGACCCTGAACGATGTTCGTGAAAAGTTTGTCCGGATGGACGGAGAGGCTTCGCGGGAAGCGGGTGAGATCAAGCAGCTCCACCGCCTGCTGGAGATCGACTCCTCGGTCCAGGCCCGAAGAGAACGGGAACTGTTGCGGGACTATGCCGGCACCATTGCGGAGGATGAGTGGAAAACCTTGGGGGAGAACCCTCCGGGGCTTTCTGACCGCGCGGACCGTATTTTGGCGGAGTTGCGCGGGCTGGCGAAGACGGCGGCGATGACGGCGAGTGGCAGCAAGGGGAACGGGTTGTGGACCGGACTCAACGAACTGGAGGATCTGCGGCAGGCGAGGCTGCAAAAAGCGCAATCGTCGACGGCCCCACTCTTCTGGATCGTGATCGGGTTGATGATGTTTCTGGAATGTTTGATGACCACGGAATCAAAAATGACCCTGCGGCGGAAGGTGACCTTGGGGGGCTATTACGGATGTCTCGGGATGATCGTGGCTCTCATCCTGATTTTCGAGCGGCCTTTCAGCGGGGCGACGCGGCTCTCGGCCGAGCCTTTTCGGCAAGTCTCACAACTGGCTGACAAATAGTATTTTAAGGAATTTCACCTCGGAGGTGCTTACGAGGTATCTCCGAGGTTCTTAGGAGGTCAATTACTTCCCCGTGGGCTCTACGGGATTTTGCGCAAGCGTGTCTGCAGCCGGCGCATGGCGAGGGCGCCGGCGCGGGTGGAATCGCGGAAGCCGGCCAGATGAAGAATTCCGTGGAGGATATAGGTCAGCAGTTCCTCACGCAGGGTGAGGCCGTGGCCGTGGCAAAGTGCGGCGGCCACATCGGGACAGACCACGATTTCGCCGTGCGGGAAGGCGAGGACATCGGCCGGCGAAGGATCGCCAAGATGTTGGTCGTGGAGGCGGCCGCTTTCCCGCGCGGAGACGAGAACGATCCCCAGTTCCGCAGGGAGTCGCCGGAGCCGTGGGGCGGGAAGGCGGCGCAGGGCCGCGTCCACCTTACGGCGCAGGTAGGCGAGATTCGGGGGATGCCGTCTTTGACGGTTGATCCACCGAAGGGTCGGTTTTTTTGGAGCCACGGCGGTCCTTGGGGTAGCGGATACGGGGACGAAGCAGGTTTTCCACGCCTTCGGTCAGGGCGCGGCGGGCAGCCTGCCACTGGGATGGGGTCAGTCCGGAGTCCGACCAGTAGCCCTCCTGGGCGCGGTCCTCGAAAAGATGGTCGACGAGTTTGGCGGCGTCGCCGGGCGCGGGTTTATCCAGGGCACGGGAGGCAGACTCGGCGGCATCGGCGAGGGAGAGAATGGCGGTTTCGGGAGATTGGGGGTTGGGGCCGGGATAGCGGAAGGAGGATTCATCGACCTCGGGAATATCCTCTTCACGGAGGCGTAGGATTTTTCCGCCCGAGCGAGCGTCTTTCTCCTGCTGCAGGGCGCGCTGGTAGAAGTACCAGACAAGGCTGCGGCCGTGGTGCTCGCGGATGGCCTCGCGGATCTGCCGGGGCAGACGGTGCTGACGGGCGAGGGCCACGCCGTCCTTCACGTGCGAAAGAATGATGAGCGAACTCATGGAGGGCGGCAGGGCCGCGTGGGGGTCGGGGTTGGCGGAGGTGAAATTTTCCGTGAAGTATTCCGGATTCTTCAGTTTTCCGATGTCATGAAAGAGCGCCATGGCGCGGCAGGCGCGGGGGTTGGCGGCACCGGACGCGGCGGCAGCGGACTCGGCCAGATGACCGACCAGAACACTGTGGAGATAGGTGCCGGGAGCTTCCAGCGCGAGGCGCCGGAGGATGGGGCGGTCGAGACTGGTCAGTTCGAGCCAGGAAAGATCCGTGGTGCGGTCGAAGATCGCTTCGAGGAGGGGAAGCAGGGCTCCCACCATGATGGCGCCGAGCAGCCCGATGGCGGCGGCGGAGACGGCCTCGGCCAAAATCACTTCCCAGGTGACGGTGAAGGAGAGTCCGGCGCCCAGCACGGTGGAGAAGAGCGCGACCAAACCGATGCCGGCACCGGCCCGGAGCAGGTCCGACCGCCGGTAGATGTGGCGGGAGAGGATGACCGCTCCCAAACCGGTGGTGAAGGAGGCGACCAGATACCGATGGTCGGCGTGGAGAAGAAAAAGCTCCGCCAAGGCCACCAGGACCACGAGAAGGGAACCCGCGCGGGGCCCCACCAGGGTGGTCAGGGTGAGGGCCGCCAGGGCGGGAGGAAGCAGATAAGTGCCGGCCCCGAGGGCGTAGTGCGGGGCCAACCGCAGCAGGAGAAGCATAAAGGCGAAGTTTCCAACCAGGGTCAAAAGAAAGAGGCCGAGCAGGCGGTTCCGCAGGAAGGCCTCCGGAAGCACCAGCGAAAGAACCAGCGGCAGCACAAAAGTGGTGAAAAAGACCGCGATCCATGCCGCCGGCGTGTGGGCGGCGGGCGTCAGGAGGGAGAGGCCGTAGGCCAGGACGCCGGCGAGGAGGAACAGACCCGCGCGGAGACGGGCATCGGAGTCGAGGAGGTTTTCGTGGATGGCCCGCCCGACGAGCGGCACCGGGGAACTCACAGGGTCAGGCTGGTTTGGCGGGCGCCCCGGTGTTCCTTGTAGGCGCGGACGATTTTCCCAACGAGTTCATGGCGGATCACATCGGTGTCCTCGAAACGGACGAAGCCGATGCCGTCGACGTTGGCGAGGGCCTGGACGGACTCGACAAGGCCGGACTTGCGGTGGTGAGGCAGGTCGACCTGGGTGGGATCGCCGGTGACAATGCATTTGGAATCCGGGCCGAGCCGGGTGAGGAACATGAACATCTGCTCGGTGGTGGCGTTCTGCCCCTCGTCGAGGATCACGAAGGCGCCGGTGAGGGTGCGTCCGCGCATGTAGGCGAGCGGGGCGATCTCGAGGATGCCCTTGTCCATCATCTTCTGGATCTCCTCGACATCGAGCATGTCGTAGAGGGCGTCGTAAAGCGGGCGGAGGTAAGGAAAAATCTTTTCCTGAAGGTCGCCCGGAAGAAAACCGAGGGCTTCGCCGGCCTCGACGGCGGGACGGGTGAGAATGATGCGGTTGATCTTGTCCGTCTTGAGGTAGGAGACGGCCATGGCCATGGCGAGGTAGGTCTTGCCGGTGCCGGCGGGGCCGAGGCCGAAGACCAGATCGTTGCGGCGGATTTCGTCAACGTAGGCCTTTTGCAGGAAGGTTTTGGGAATGATGACGGGTTTTTTTCCGGAGACCTGGATCCGGGTGGACCAGATGCTCTCCAGTTGTTTGCCCTCGCCCCGCTGGACCGCCTTGAGGGCGTAAAGGAATTCGTGCCGGCGGATGCGGAGGCCGTGCTGGTGAGCGAGATGGAGCTGGCGGAAGAGTTCCTGGGCCGAGGTGACGGAGCCGTTGGCGCCGTCGATCTTGAGTTGGGCATCCCGAGCGGTGAGTTTGACCCCGAGAGTGGACTCCGTTTCGCGGAGGAGGGTTTCGTCGGCGGCGTAAAGTTCCGAGAGGGCGTGGGCGTTCTCGAAGGTGAGGGTCTGGGCGTGCGGGGCGTTCAAGCTTCTAAGGTTTTTTTAGGGCAAGGAGGGCGGGTGGGAAGAAAAGATATTGGATGTCACCGAACCGTCACTGGAGGCGGGAATCGAGGGCGGAAGCCTTTTTTCTGAGGGTGGCGAGAGTTTCCCCCACCCCGCGGGAAGCACCTTTTGGGTCGAGCGGCAGGGCGGAACCGGGTTCCAGCGAGGGGACGAGGGCGCAGAAGTGATCGTTGACCATGACGCCGAGAAACTCCCCGTTCAGGGAGAGGACCAGGTCCCCGGCCTCGGGGGCGTATTCGCCCTGCAGGCGGTTGAGAAAGCGGGAATCCATCTCAAGGTAACCGGGGAAGGAGGGTTCGAGTTTGAAGGAGCATTCGCCATACCCCTTGCCGGAAGGGGAAATGAGCAGGGCTTTGGGGAACCGGAAGGGATCCGAGGCGATGCGGTAGGCCAACTCCGGATTTTTCTCGATCAAGGCCAGTTCAACGGGGGCAAGCAGAAGACGTGGATCGGAGCCCTTGATGGATTCCAGGGCTGGCAGGGGTTTCGGGAAGTTGGAAGGGGGCGGCAGGGTGAGCGTTCCGGTGAGGGATTCCCAGGAACTTTCGGCATCGCCGAGTTGGAAGGGTGTTTCCTCCAAGGGGACCAGGGCGGCGGTCCGGTTGCCGTCGGTGAGGAGGATGGCGCGGGACTCCGTCCGGCGGACACGCTTGTTCTGGACGGAGGGCCGCTCCGCCATGAGCCGGACGGTGGCGCGGCGGCTGAGGTAGTCGGCGTAAAGGGCGTTGGGGGCGACGGGGCGGTACTCGCGAATCTCCTTGGTGATCTGCCCGGACTTTTCGGCCAGTTGGGTGACGCCCTGAGAGAGGGACTGGTTTTGTTCGATGAGCTTTTTTTTCTCCTCCTCGGCCTGGCGGAGCGTCGCGGTGGTGAGCTTCACCTTTTCCTCGGCGGACTTGGCCTGGACCTCGGCAACAGTGAGCTGGGAGCGCAGGGCATCCGTCTCGGAGCGGAGTTTTTCCTTCGCCTGACGAAGCATTTCCGCCTCGGCTTTGGCGGCCTCAAGGGCGGCGCGGTTGCGCTCGGTCTCGGCCTGGGCCTGCTGGGCCAGCCGGGCGGCTTCCTGCTCGCTTTTCTGGAGCCGTTCGGAGAGCTCGGTGGTGCGGGTGCGGGCCTGGTCGAGCACGGCAGCGCGGGAGCGGGACTCGTCCTGGGTGGAGGCGAGGTCGCGGGCGAGCTTTTCCCGGTTGCTCTTTTCCTCCTCGAGGGTGAGGCGGAGTGCGGCGACGACATCGTCCTGGGGGGAGACTGAGCGCGCGGCCGAAGGGGTGTTGGGCGGCGGAACCTCGGGCTTGTCCCAGCGGGTGAGGGCAAGGAGGTTCAGCAACAGAAAGTCGCAGAGGATCAGAAGGAGAGTTTTGTTCACAGGGGCGGCCGGAGATTTGGGCCCGGGGACACCGCCTAGGTTTTGGCGGGGGGAAGAAGAAGCCGCTGTTTGCAGGCGCGGACATGGAAGATTTTGATGAGGGCGACGCAGGTGATGCCGAACAGGTTGGAGGAGTAGGCGGCGAGAAGACTGGGCTGGATCACGCCAACCACCTGCAAAACAAGGGCGATGGCGGTGCCCCCGATCCCCACGTAGAGACCGGAATCAAAGAGATTGTCCTCGTTTTCCAGCAGGCGGAGTTTGAGGGCGCTGTCGCCGGGGCCGGTTTCGATCTGGCGGATGCGACGAACGCAGATCCGGTACACGGCGATCTGGATGGTTAGGAAGACCACCAGGGTGATGACGTTGGTTGGTTCCATGGAAAAGCGGGGTTGTTCTTTTATTTTAATGAAGGAACCGGGCAGGGCGAGACTCAATCGGTAGGTGGGCACGGGTTTGGGCCGGGTGACGGTCGGTTCCGGAAGGCTGCCCAACAACAAGGCCAGCAGGACGGCCTGGGCCAGAACAGGCGCCGGGCGCCACGGGCCGGGGCTCTCGGGGGACGCGGGGTGGAGGATCCGCCAGAGTCCCTGCACGAAACACCAGCAACCCAAAATCAACAGGACCGCGCGAAGAAAAAGTAGGGGCCGTTCCCAGGGCAGGACCCAGGGAACGAGCGCCGGCGGAATCGTCACCGGGTTGGTGAAAACGGGGCAGCGTCGCTGGATGAGGAGTTCGATGGAGCCGCGGCCGGCGGCGAGGGCGGAGGAAAGGACGGCCCACGGTTTTTGGGCGGATTCCGGAACGCGGGTGAGACGGTCGGCCGGCCCGGCCCAAAGGGTGGCGGCCAACAGCAGATCCCCGGGTTCGGCGGGGGAGCGGACTTGGCCGGCCAGCCAATCCAGCGCGGCGAGCGTCTGGGCACTTCCGACCAGTTCCCGCAAGGAGTCGTAATCAAAACGCCGGGCCAGTGAGAGAAGGGACATCAGGGCCGGTTGCAACGGGCGGAGGGAGCGCTCCTCGTTGGCGGCATAGGCCGCGGTCTTCAGTTCGCTGGCGAGGGCGGGGGAAAAAGCGGCGGTATCGAGAAGATGGGCGGCGAGCAGAGTAACGGCTTCCAAGGGTTGTCCGCCGGGTTGGCCGGCCGGCAGAAGTGGAGGCAGGGGCTTGAGGTCGAGGGTCTGCTGAATCGATTGGACCCCGGGCGATGGATTCGACTTCAGGTTTTGGCGCAGGCGGAGCCGGACCGGCTCCCGGAGAAGCAAAGTCAGGATGGCGGGTGGGGCGCTGACATTTTTTTCAAAGGCGAGCCCGGAGGTGGCGAGGACCTGTTCCAGCCGCGCATCGCGGGTGCCCAGCCACGCCAAGTCGCGTCGGGAAGAAAGAATGGTGCGGGCGGAATCCACCGTTTCCGCGGAGCCGGGGAGATCCATGGATTGGGCGAGCAGGGCGAGACGGAGGCCGGCACCCAGATGCTCCGAGTTGAGGAGTGAAGCCGCCAGTTCCGGGAGGGAGGAGCTGCCGCGGCCCGCCGCCAGCAGGACTTTTTCCTCCAGCGCATGGAAGCGGACGGGCAGGAGGAGACCGACGGCCACCGTGACGGTGCCGGCGAGAAGCAGGAACCAGGAAGGGGTTTTCAGGAGTAGAGACGCGGGATGCGCGGGGCGATGCGCGTGAAAATTTCCCAAGGGATGGTGCCGGCCTCCCGGGCGAGATCGGCGGCGGTCCGGTTTTTCGTTCCGGAGCGGCCGATCCAGATGACTTCCTCGCCCCGGCGGGCCGCCGCCAACGAGGTGACGTCCAAGAGGGTCATGTCCATGGTGACGCGTCCGAGGATTGGGCAAAGCCGGCCGCGGACGAGGGCGTGGCCGCAGTTCCCCAGCGAGAAAGGAAGGCCGTCCGCGTAGCCGGTGGCCACGGTGGCGACCATCAGATCCCGGGGGGCGCGAAAGGTGGCACCGTAACTGACCGTCTCACCCCGGCGGACGCGGCGAACGACCAGAATCCGCGATTTCCAGGAAAGGACCGGGCGAAGAGGAGCGCGGCCGGCGGGACGGGGATCGAGGCCGTACAGACCAAGGCCGGGGCGAACGTGGGTATGGGGATAGGGGAGGCGGGAGAGAGCGGCGGCGGTGTTGGCGTAATGACGGCGGGGATGGGTGGGAAGTATCCAGGCCTCCTCCATTTGACGTCGGGTGAACTTGGGGTCGGATCCGGCGCAGGCGAGATGGGTGAAGGTGCCGGCGAGCTCCAGGCGCGGATGATGAAGAATGAAGGAGAGTAAATGCTGGAACTCAGTCGGCTTGGCGCCGAGCCGGTTCATGCCGGTGTCGAGCTTGGCCTGAACCAGGGCGGTGACCCGGGCCTTTTCCGCAGCCCGGGCGAGCTCGCGTGCCTCCTGGAGGGACGAGAGGGTGACGGTGAGCCGATGGGTCAGGGCGGTGGGAAATTCCGGGGGCAGGGAGGAGCCGAGGATAAGAATCGGCTCACGGATGCCGGCTTGGCGGAGCTCCGCACCTTCCGAGGCGAAGGCGACGCCGAACTCCTCGCAACCGGCGCGGGAAAGGGCGCGCGCCACGGGAACGAGCCCGTGGCCGTAGGCGTTGTCCTTGACGACTGCAAGGACCCGCGTGCCCCGCGGGGCGCTGCGACGGAGTGTCCGCAGGTTGGAGCGCAGGGCGGAAAAAGAGACGGTGCACCAGGTGCGGAAGGAAGCGGGCATCACGGAAGAATAAAAAAGCGGGAAGCCGGAGCAGAGCGGAAAATCGGGGTTTAAGCCGGGCGGGCGAGGGCGGGGCGGAGGTGGATGGGCTCGAGAGGAAGGCCGGGTTCCAGTCCGTGGGCGTGCAGGTAGGCGGCGAGGGAGGTCGCCCCGGGCTTGGCGCTCTGGCCGACTCCCGGCAGCCCGTCCGGCGTGATGGCCAAGGTGCAGCGGGAAAGGAGACGGGGTAGTTCGGCAGCGGGATGAACGGCCGTGGGCCGCTCCAGCTTTCCGGAAGCGTAGAAGGTGGCGAACACATCGCCGCGGCGGGCGTCGGAAAAAACGCCCAGCAGGGTCGATTGGGAAAACTGCCACGCCAGCGAGCCGGTGCTACGGACGGGGAGAACCGGGCAGTGCCAGACGGCGGCCAGGCCCTCGGCGGAGGCGATGGCCGAGCGGATTCCGGAAAAGGATCCGGGACCCACGCCCACGAGGATCTGATCGGGGCGGGGAGGATCCCGGAGCTCCCGCTGCAAAGAAGGAACAAGGCTGGCGGCGACCGTCCCCACCAGTGTTCCCGCGGCCAGGATTTCGCCTTGGCGACTCAGGACCCAGGTGCCGGGGCTCGACGAGGCTTCAAGGATCAGGCGGGTCATGATTTTGGAATCCAGCGGAGCCGGCGGGTGCCCTCGGGTTGCGGGCTGATTTCCAGGTCCACCACGGGCGAGGGCCACGGGCCGGGAAAGCGGTCGGGCCATTCGACGGCGACCAGTCCGGAAGTCACCAGGCAGTCCGGCCAGCCGAGGGAATCCCAATCGCGGGCGTTTTCGAGGCGGTACAGGTCCCAGTGATCGAGCGGCCATTTGCCGCCGCGTAGGGGCTGGCAGAGGGTGAAGGTGGGGCTGGGGACCTGGCCGGGGATGCCGAGGGCGGCGGCAAGGCCGCGAACCCATTCCGATTTGCCGGCGCCGAGCGGGCCGTGCAGCCGGATGATGGTGCCGGGCGCCAACGAGCCCAGGGAGCGGGCGGCGTGGGCGCGGGTGGCCTCGGCGGTGGCGCAGAGCTCAGGCGAGGTGGTCATAACCCTGGAGAGGAAGCCTGCCGGCGTGAAAGCCGGCGCGGGCGGGCAAACAGATCCCGATCTCGGTGAGACGGGTGGCAAAGGGCCAGTTTTTTTTCAACCGCGCGGCTTTGGCGCGGGAAACGGAGAAGAGGAGCTCGTAGTCCTCTCCTTGGGTGAAGGCCTGACGGGCGCCGATTCCCGGGTTACAGGGAAGTTTTTCCGGGAAAATCCGGAAACCGATGCGGGAGGTACGGGCGAGGCGGGGCAGGTCGGCGCCCAGACCGTCGCTGAGATCCATCATGGCGGAAGGGATTTTTTTCCGGGCGAGCCACCGACCCTCCGCCAGGCGCGGGGTGAAGGTGAGATGGCGGCGGGGCCATGATCCGCCCAACCGACCGGTGACGAAAAGAAGATGGCCGGGGCGGGCTCCGGCCCGGTTCGGCGAAAACCGGTGGGGCACGTAGCCGAGCATGGAGACGGAGAGAAGAAGCTGGCGGGTACGGACGGTTTCCCCGCCGACGATGGTCACGCCCCAGCAACGGGCGGCCTGCGCCAAGCCGCGGTAGACGGACTGCAGGCGGACGGCGGATTTTTTATCGGGACAGCCGGCCGTGACCAGAGCGGCGCAAGGAGTGGCGCCGGCCGCGGCGAGGTCGCTGAGGGTGCGGGCGAGGGCCTTGCGACCCACCAACCGAGCGGAGGTGGTGCGGAGGAAGTGAACCCCTTCGACGATGGCGTCGGTTTTTAAAACCAGGTCTGTGCCTCGGCTGGGGGGGGCGAGGACGGCGCAGTCGTGTCCAAGCCCGTGCCGTAGTCCGCGCCGCGGGAAGGAACGGAGGGCGCGGGTCCAACGCCCGATCCAGAGGTCTTCGTTGGAGGGGCGGGGCTTCATTCCGTGGCGGCCCGGCCGAGGAGCAGCAGGATGCAGGTGTTGGCGTTAAAGAAGGAGTGCACGAGGATGGCGGGGACGAGGCTGCCGTTGGTCCGGTAAATTCCGACGAGGAGGGCGCCGAACACGGTGAGGGGAATCAGGGTGGGACCGTGCAGATGGACGGCGCCAAAGGCGAGGGCGGAGAGCCACTGGGCCTGGGCGACGGGGAGGCGTCCGGCCAACCAGGGAAAGAGGGTTCCCCGGAAAAAAATCTCCTCCCACACCGGGGCGATCACCAGGGCGTAGGCGAGGAAGGGGAGCATTTCGCCGAGTTCCTTGGCCTCGAGAAATTTCATAAGTGCCGGCTGGGGCTTGAGGGGAAGTCCCAGGGCGAGATAGAGGCTCGAGCTGAGGACCAAAAGAAGAAGGACCGGCCACAGCAGGGTGAGGAGAAGACGGGTGCTTTCCCGGACATCGGCCAGGGGATTCCGGCGGTGCAGTCCCCAGAATTCCGCCGGGCGCAGGCCCGAGGCGGAGAGGAGGAGAAGGCCGGCGGCCAAGCCGGCGCCGGGCAGAAGGGCCGGGGCAAGCCAGGCGGCCGAGGCCAACAGGCAGGCCGCCGCCACCATCGGCCAGGGGCCGAGGGAAAGGGAGCGTCCGGGAGACAGGTCGGCGGGTTGCAGGAGCTGGATCAGGCGGCGCCAGCCGCCCGCAAGGAAAAGGAAGAGGGCGCCGCCAAACACGAGGCCGAGGTAGCCGAGAAAAACCCAGGAAAAATCGACGGGAGGAAACATCCGGAGATCTTACCGGCGTGCCGGAGGGCAGGGGAGCGGGAACTGGGAATCCGGCTCAGGCCGGTGTCAGAAGCGAATCGATATCGGAGAGGGCATCCTGATCGGGCATGAAGGGGGCGAAGTTACGTTCAAAGTGGGCGACGACGCCGTCGACGCCGGCCGCGAGCAGGCTGAAGCGGCGCCGGATGCAGCGGACGAGAAACGGGTTGAAGCTGTAAAAGCCGGAGAAGATTTTCCGGGAAAAGTCGCTGTCGTGGTTGGCTTGCTTGCAGAACAGGACGGCCTGCACTTCCTGGCTCTCAAAAAGCACCACCCAGTAGCGGGAGAGGAGGGGATGGAAGATCGGGACAAAATCGATGTTGGGGGTGCGGCCGGGAGGCTCGCCCTCGGCCCAAACGCGGACGGCATCCACGGCCGCGGCGATCTTGAGGTAACGGTCCCGTTGGGGGGCGAAATTCTCGATGCGCTGGAAGGTGGCGATGAGTTCCCCGGAGCCGGTGTCATGGGCCAGGTCCTCGATGGCGTGACTGGCGGCGAGCATGGCCTCGTGGTTGAACAGGTGGGTCACATCGGATGCCGGCAACACGACGATTTCGGAAAGGTTGTCCGGGCGGGCCTTGGGGGAAACGGGAAGGGTGCGTGAGTTTTTGACCTTGAGGTACGGCCGCAAGCGGGAGCGGAACATCTTCTCCGACTTTTTTTCCTCCGAAGTCCGACAAATCATATCAGGAAACCCGAAATTGGCATGGGGACGGGCGCATGCAAGGGGGCAGGTGCAACTATCAGAAAACCTTACAGGGGGGTGCCGGGCGGGGGGATGACCCGGTCCAGCAGCTTGGCGGAGGACAGGACCCCGGGGACCCCCGCGCCGGGATGGGTGCCGGCCCCACAGAGATAGAAGCCCTTCACGTCCTCGGAGACGTTGTGGGGGCGGAACCAGGCGCTCTGGGTGAGGATGGGTTCAAACTGGAAGGCGGACCCGACGTGGGCGTCGAGGCGGTTTTCGAAATCCACCGGGGTGAAGAGGAGTTTGCTGACGAGGTGCCGGCGCAGGCCGGGAATCAAAGTTTTTTCCAGGGTGGCGAGAATCCGGTCGGCGTACTCCTCCTTCACCTTGTCCCAATCGATTTGGTCGCCGGGCGCGCCACGATGGGGAACGGGAGAAAGGACGTAGAAACATTCATGGCCGGGGGGCGCGAGGGAGGGGTCGGTCCGGGTCGGGGCGTGGAGATACAAGGAGAAGTCCTCCGCCAAAACACGGTGATGGAAAATATCGTCGAGCAGGCCCTTGTACCGCGGGCCGAGCCAGATGGTGTGGTGGGCCAGCTCGGGGTAGGTCCGGTTGGTTCCGAAATAGATCAGAAAGAGCGACATGCTGTAGCGCATGCGGCGAAGACGACTGTCGGTCCATTTGCGGCGGTGCGCGGGGGCGACGCGCTTTTGGTAGAAGTTGGAGACGTCCGCGTTAGAGACGACCACCTTGGCGCGGAGAACCTCGCCGGAACGGAGGCGGACGCCGGCGGCGGCCCCGTTTTCCACGAGGAGCTCCTCGACCGGGGAGTTGAGGCGAAGTTTCCCGCCCAAATCCTGGAGCAGTTTGACGAGGGCCTGGACGAGGGCTCCGGTTCCGCCCATGGCGAAGTGCACGCCCCATTCGCGCTCGAGGTAATGGATCATCGCGTAGATGGAGGAGGATTGGAACGGGTTGCCGCCGACGAGAAGGGGGTGGAAGGAGAGAACCTCGCGGAGGCGCTGGTTTTTGACGTGGCGGCAGGCCATGCGCCAGACGGAGCGGTCGGAGCGGAGGCGGATCAGGTCGGGGGCGACCCGGAGCATGTCGGTGAAATGGGAGAAGGGTTGATCGGCCAACTCGAGGAAGGCGCGTTGGAAGATGGCGTGGGTTTCGCCGACAAATCTCCGGTAACCCTCGAGGTCATCGGGAGCGATCCGGCGGACCTGGTCCTCCATCTCGGCCTGATTGCCGGTGTACTCAAAGGAGACGCCATCGTGCCAGGCAATGCGGTAAAAAGGTTTGCAGGGGACGATGCGGATGTAGTCGGAGGTTTTTTTTCCGGAGAGGGAGAAGAGTTCGTCGAGAAGGAAGGGGGCAGTAAGGATGGTTGGGCCCGCGTCGTAGGTGAAGCCCTGGTTCCGGAAAACCGAGGCGCGGCCACCCGGCTGTTCGAGGGCCTCGAGGAGGGTGACGTCGTAGCCGCGTGCCTGGAGCCGGACGGCGGAAGCGAGGCCGCCGAAACCGGAGCCGATGACGAGGGCGGGAGGTTTCAAGCCGGACCACCGAAGCTGGCGAAATCGTCGAGATCGAGGACATCAAACCAGGTGGTGATGTCCTCCCGATCCTTGGCGGCGCCGGACTGGTACTGGTTCATGCGCTCGCGCTGTTCCACCGAGGCGGGGGCCCGCCGGTTCATATAATCCGACCAAGCGTCGATCTCCTGGCCCGAGCGGGGATGCTTCTGGTTCTCTTGGATCCAACCGAGGAGGGCACCATCCCCCAATCCGGCCGCGACCTGTTTTTGCAGGGCCTCCGGATCGATGCCGGCGAATTTCAGGAAGTACTGGTCGAGGGGGCAATTATAGGAATATTCGCCGTTTTTGCCGGCAAGGGTGGCCCGACATTTGTCGAGCATGCGGGGCAGGATGACATAACCCCCGAGCCGAACCCTGGGACTCCTGGGGGCACGGACAGTCAAATCCGGAAAAGCAGTTTTGGGCACCGTGGGAGAATGCACCAAGAGGGGTTTTGGGCAAGCGGGGTGAAAAGGTAGGGGCGAGGGGCAATAAAAACATATAAACTATTGTTGGAAAACGCTTTAAATCAATGAACAAAATTCAATTAAGTCTGTCTAAACCATTGATGTTCAGAAAGTTTATCTCCAAGTCACGATTCCCAAGTCTGCCCATTGAAATTATGGGTTCCGTGGGTAGGTTAAGGGTGGTGAGAAAAAGCCCTTCAGCTTACGGCTTTTTGCGGCTTTTTGCCGCGCTTCTGTTTTGTGGATCGGCGTCGCTTCTTCAGGCAGCTCCCGATTTCAAAATTCGTTACAATCCGAAGTTTCCCTGTCTGGAAGTGATGGACAGTAAAGCGGTGAAAATCACCGATATCAGCGAAGGTGCCAAGGGGGAGGTGGTCACTTCCGGCAAAGCGTCGATCAAGCTCTCCTTTTTGAAGAATGAGAGTGGTCAACCTGAAGTCACCATGACCGAGGCCAAATCCCCGCTTTCGGAAATGGAGCTGGAGGCTTTTGGTCTTTCCGTTGGGATGAAGCCGGAAGGGGTGGTGACCGTGCGGTTCGGGGCGGACAATAAGCCGAAATTTGAAATGGACCGGACCGGCGGAGCCAGGTTCCTGATGGCGGACCTGGGAAATCTCGACACCGCGGCGGGCAAGGAGGTGGCGAATGCCCAGCCCGGCGCCGCCCCGGCCGGACCTTCGAAGGGCCTTTTGCGTTTTCAGGAGCGGCTGGCGGCCTGGAAATCCGGCAACGGCAAGGGCGGTTGGAGCAACCGTCCCGGCAAGGTTCTTTCTTGCGGCAAGCAGTCCATGATCACCTACTCCGGCCAAGCTCCGCGTGCGCTTCTGGATGGGGAGGCGATTCAAATCGGCGCGGAGGTGACGGTGGGAGCCGACAGTCCGGTGATTTTGCAGAGCGGTCCGGGAGTCCTGCAGAAGGCCCTGCCCGGAACCAAGTTTTCCGTCGCGCCTCTCGAGGCCGGGCAAAAAGACGTGAAAATCACCCTGATCGAAGGAACCCTTCAGACCATGGTGATGCAGCCGCTGACGGCTCCGAGGATGAGTCTCCTTGGCTTGGGCAACGGTGTGGTGGTGCAAACCGGGGACGGGGTTTATCAGGCAGTCAAGTCCGGCACGGACACCCGCTTTTCTGTGTCGGCCGGATCCATTCGTCTGGTGGAAGAAGCCGGGGCGGCGCAGGTGGCGCAGGTGGACTCCGGGGCAACCTACAACTGGCCCAATCCGCAAACCCCCGGCAAATTGGTTGCCGGATCTCCCGAGGCGGCGAGCCTCAAGCAGCTCTCCGAGGATGCCAAAAGGGATTATTTGACTGACATGGCGGAAGACGCGATCAAGGCCGCGGCAGCCGATGCGGAAGAGATCATCCGGGAGGCCTGCGCGGCGGACGCCACCTTGAAGCGGTTGGTGGCCCTGGAACTGACTGAAATCCGGCCTGACCTCTACAGCCTGATCGGCCAGACCGCGGGAATTGCCGATCTGCCGGCTCCGGCGGCCTTGCCTGACGCGGCGTTGGCTTTCGGAAAAAAAGCAGAACCCTGGTTGCGTGGGGAACCGAGTCCGCTGATCCGTCCCGGAAAGATCCTTCAGATTGAGGGCAAGGTGACCCACAACGGAAAACCGGCGGACCGCACCACGGTTTTCCGGCAGGGGGAGACCATCAAGACGGGAGGGGACGGCCGGGTGATGTTCAAGGCGGGAGCGGGCGTGGTGGCGGAGGTTCCTCCGGGCAGCGAGGTGATCCTTGTGGAGATGAGTTCCGACTGGAGCGGAAAAAACCTCAAAAAATCGAGAACTTTACTCGAAGCAAAGAAAGGCGATGCTTATATGTCCGTGGCCAAAGAAGCCGAGGGCAAGGTGGTTGCCGAGGTGAAAACGCCGAAAGGCACCGCCCAAGCCGGCGGCAAACAGGAGGCTAAAAAATAAACCATGAGATCCTATATCCTGATTCTCGCCGTGGTGGGATTGGCTTCACCCCTTTGGGCCGCGGATCCGAAAGCGCCGGCCGAACCGGCCTCCCCCGCTCCTGCCCCCAAGTTGGTTGAGCTTAAGTCGGCCAAGATCACCTTTCTGGGGCAAGGCAACGCCCTGATTTCCGCAAGTGGCCAGGCGGTCAAGCAGGGTGACTCCCTCGCGGAAAAAACGGACATGGAAACGGGCTCCGTTCCGGTGACCGAGGTGACCTTTGAGGACGGTTCCGTGATGCGCCTTGGGGAAAAAACGAAGGTTTCCTACTCCTCCAAGGAGCGGGTGGTTCGAATTTCCCAAGGCACGGTGCTATTTCACAGCCCTGAGGGCCATGGCGGAATCACCCTTCAAGGGGCGCAGGCTTCGGGCCAGGTGGCAGGATCGACCGTGATGGGCACCCAGGATTCCTCGGGTAGCTTTAGTTTCCTTCTTTTGGAGAGTTCCGGCGCGGGTTCCGTGACCGGCGGCACCGCCGGTACCACCGTGATCGGAGTGGGGGAAATGACCACAATCCGGGCCAGTGCGGCGCAGGCCCCGGAGGTTGTGGAGGTTCACGTGGACGCGGTGCGGGATATTTCCCCTTTGTTCCAGCAAATTTCCACCCCTCTGCCCAGTTCCCCCCAGGTCGTGGGCACCACCGAGCAGCAGGCGATGGAGATCCAGAACGACATCAAGCTTCTTTCCAGTTTGGATGACTTCAAGCTCACTGAGATGGACCCCGAAGGTGTGGCTCTGGCGATGATTTGCGGGGTTGGTCAAAACGAAATGGGAGCTTCCAAGAACATCCTGCTTCGGCCGGTGGATACCGCCGCCGGCACCGAGGCAGGTTCCGAACAAGGTAGCGTTGTCGCGGTGGGCGGCGCATCGTTCCCCGTTGATGCAAGGCAAGCCGAGGCGGAAGCTCTGGTGGCGGCGACCTCCTTGCCTTCCTCGGGAGACGGCTTGGGGTCGACGGATACGGCTGCCGGAGGCGGTGATCTGGGTGCCACGGACACCGCAGCAGGGGGCGGGGGAGGCGGGGCGGATACCCAAGCCCCGGCCTCTTTGCCGGCTCCCATCACATCTTCCCCGAATCCCGGTTTGACCACACCGATCTAAATTCGGTCGGTTGCGCCGGCTGGGAGTTCCCGTCCCCGGCCTTGGAATGGGCGGGCTTTTCTCCTAACTCTGACGGATGGATTATAGTCAGACGGTCCGACTGCCCAAAACCGATTTTCCCATGCGGGGGGATCTGCCCAAGCGGGAGCCCGCTTGGGTGCAGGGTTGGCTGAAGGACAAGACCTACGAGAAACTTCTGCAGGACCGGGCGCAGGCCCCAGAATTCCATTTGCACGACGGGCCGCCCTTTGCCAACGGGGACGCCCATGTGGGCCACGCGCTCAACATGGTTCTCAAAGACGTTGTCCTGAAAAGCCGTGCGATGATGGGAAAGAAAACACCTTTTGTGCCCGGATGGGACTGCCACGGGTTGCCGATCGAACACAAGGTGGTGACGGAGGAAAAACTGGTCGGGGCCGAGCCGGCCGTGATCCGGAAAAAATGCGAGGAGGTTGCCCGGCATTTCATCCAGCGGCAAAAGGAGCAGTTCCAGCGGCTCGGCGTTTTGGGCGACTGGGATCGGCCCTATCTCACGATGAATCCCGCCTACGAGGCGGCGGAACTGCGCATCCTCGCGGACCTGGTGGAAAAAGGGATGGTCTATGAGGGTCTCCGGCCGGTCCATTGGAGCACCGGATGTCGGACCGCTTTGGCCGAAGCGGAAGTGGAGTATGCGGAGCGGGAGGATGAGTCGGTGTACGTACGGATGGAACTCAAGGATGCGAAGGACGAGGACCTGCTGATCTGGACGACCACCCCTTGGACGTTGCCGGCCAACCTCGCGGTGGCGGTCCATCCGGGCATGAGCTACGTGCTGGCGGATTCCGGAAACGGTCGGAAAGTGTGGCTGGCCAAAAGCCGCATGGAGGCGGTGGCCAAGGCCGCGGGCCGGGAGTTGAAGGTTTTGCGGGAGGCCAAGGGTTCCGAACTGGAAAAGAAATCGTACCGGCATCCGCTGGTGGCGCGGGAAGGGATCGTCCGGGCCGCGGAGTTTGTGACGGCGGAATCCGGAACGGGCATGGTGCACATCGCCCCGGGTCATGGCCATGAGGACTACGTGCTGGGACGGCAACACGGGTTGGAGCCTTTCTCGCCGGTGAATGAGGCCGGAAAACTGACCGCCGAGGCCGGCATCAGGGAAATCGAGGGGCAGAATGTCTTCACCGCGAATCCGTTGGTCGCGGATTTGCTGGAGAAGGCCGGAAAACTTTGGGCACGGGAAAAAATCCGGCACAGTTACCCGCACTGTCCCCGGTCGAAGACTCCCATTGTTTTCCGCTCCGTCCGCCAGTGGTTCATCCGCATGGACGGGTTGCGCGATCAGGCGCTCAAGGCGGTGGACGAGGTGAAGTGGGTGCCGAGCTGGGGGGAAAGCCGGATCCGGGGGGCTTTGGGGGGGCGGCCGGACTGGTGTATCTCGCGGCAGCGGTCCTGGGGTCTGCCCATTCCGGCCTTCTACCAGCCGGACGGGACTTCCGTCCTGGATCCCAAGATTATCCGCAAGGTGGCGGAGCGTGCCGAGAAGGAGGGGGCGGGATTCTGGTTTGCGGACAGCGACGAGCAGTTGGCCCAAACCTGCGGGGTGCCCGCCGGCTGGAAACGGGGACGGGAGACGATGGATGTGTGGCTGGATTCCGGTTCCAGCTGGTCGGCGGTGGCGGCGGACGGCCGGGTGAAGTTTCCGGCCGATCTTTACCTGGAGGGCAGCGACCAGCACCGCGGCTGGTTCCAGAGCAGCTTGCTGCTTTCGGTGGCACTCAAGGGAAAGCCGCCGTTCCGGGCGGTTTTGACCAACGGTTTCGTGGTGGATCTGGACGGCAAAAAACTTTCCAAATCCCGGGGCAAGCCGCCGGGTTTGATGGATCTGGTGGACCGATACGGGGCGGATGTGGTCCGGCTCTGGGTGGCCAGCGAGGACGCCAAGGAGGACGTGCCTTTTTCCACGGAAATTTTCGGCCGGGTGGGGGACAGTTACCGGCTCCTAAGAAACTCGTTCCGGATCCTGCTGGGCAACCTGGCGGATTTTGACCCCGCCCGACATGCCGTGCCGGTTGAAAAGCGGACGGATTTGGACCGGTATATCCTGGCCAAACTGGCGGCTCTGTCCCAAGCGGTGCGGGAGGCTTACGAGGCCTACAACTTTCCCGCCGTGTACCACGGCCTGAACCGGTTTTTGTCGGTGGAGCTCAGCGCCTTTTATATCGATGCCTGCAAGGATCGGATCTACTGCGATGCGGAAAACAATCCGGGCCGGCGATCGGCCCAGACCACGATGCATGAGATTCTCGACACCCTCGTCCGGCTCGCCGCCCCCGTGCTGGCGTTCACTTCCGAGGAGGCGTGGGAGAGCTTGACGCAAAAAAAGAGCGGATCGATCCATCGGCAGACCTTCCGGGAAATTGGGTCCCCGCCGGGTTGGAACGCGGAGGAAGAGTCACGTTGGGAGAAGTTGTTGGCGGCGAGAGCCAAGGTCAACGAGGCCCTGGAGAAGGAGAGACAGGCCAAGAAGATCGGGAAGAGCCTGGAAGCCGAGGTTTTGGTGGAAGGTGGAAAGTGGAGGGATGAGGACGGCCCGCTGCTGGCGGAGATCTGCCTGGTGAGTCATTTGGAAATCCGGCCCGGGGCCGGAGAGGCATCAGTGAAGGTGGCGCCGGCGCGGGGAAAGCGCTGCGAGCGGTGCTGGAAGCATGAGGAGAGTGTGGGGAGGAGTCCGGATCACCCCGAGCTTTGTGAGCGATGTTCGCGGGTGGTGAAGGGAACGGTGGCTTGAGTTCAAGTCGCTACGGGGGCGGCTGGTTCTGGCCCGTGGCCCTGGTGATTCTGGTTTGCGACCAGTCCTCCAAGCTTTGGGCTGAGCAGGTCCTGAAGCTGGGGGCCGGCATCGTCGTGGTTCCCGGATTCTTTTCCCTGACACGGGTTCATAACACCGGGGTGGCCTTCGGGCTGGCCCAGGGAAACAACCTGCTGACCGGTCTTTTGGCCGGGGCCATCCTGGTCTGGGCGGCATGGATGGCGCGGAGTTGGGATTGGAGCCGCCGATTCGTCCAGGGAGTGACGGCGATGGTGGCGGCGGGGGCGGTGGGCAACCTGATCGACCGGGTGCGACTGGGTTACGTTCTGGATTTCTTCGACTTCCACTTCCATGGTTGGAGTTGGCCGGCGTTTAACATCGCCGACGCGTGTATCAGCGTGGGGGTGGGGTTGTTGGTCGTGAGTTGGCTAGTGGGAAAGTCGCCGGAGAAGCAGTTGGCTTAGGATTAAAGATGAAGATTAAGAAAACCCGAAGTCTGAATCCGGAAGCGTAAGGCCAATCAGCTGTTTTTGATGCGGGGATCGCCGTCGGGGGAGTTTTTATGGTGGAGCTGGACCTTGCGGACATGGTGCATGGCTAGCGCACCACCGAGGGCAAAGAGAATCATTACGGGATACCAAGATGCCCAGCCGAACTTTTTAATCAGAATTCCGGTGATAAAAAGACAGATCGCCGATCCGTAATACTGAAAGGAGTCGATCACGCCGGCGGCAAAGCCGGCCATTTTCTTGCCCCCGATGTCCATGGGGGCGGCGGCCCCGACCACGGAGTGGGTGGAGTTGACGGTCAGGGAGACCAGCACAAGGAAGATTCCGGCCAGGGTCACGCCCAGGAGGCCGGGCTTGATGAGGCCGGTGAACATCATCAGGGCGGCCGTGGAGATCACGACGGCCTCCAGCAGGTACAGGAAGCGGGCCACGGGCGAGCGATGGCCGCCGAAGAATTTATCCGACACCCATCCGGACAGCACGGAGCCGAGAATGGCGGTGGTGGTCATGAGGTTGAGGATGATGAGAACCGCAAGGGGTTTGGCCTTCATGTCGATGCCCAGTTGCTGGGTGAAGAACAGAACGGAGAGCTGGTCGGAACTGTGGCGGACGGCCCCCGTGCAGGCGTAGGCGGCGGCGTAAAACCAGACGAGCGGGTGGGTGAAGATGGTGACAAAGCTCTCCTTGAGGGAGACCCGCGTCCCGGCGGAGTCGTCCAGCTCGTCATGGATCACCTTGGGAAAGCCGGCGGCGGCGGGCTCCTCCTTGGCGGTCAGGGCCATCAGGACGGCGGCCGCGGCCGTGACGAAGGGGGGGATGATGAAAAGAATCCGCCAGGTGCCCGGTTCGACCACCCAGGTGCCGACAAACCAAAGGGTCACGGCGAATCCGCCCAACAGGAAAGGGGCCAGGGTGTTGATGGCGTACTGACCCAGCTGAATCATGATCCCGAAAATTCCGGAAAAAGTGCCCCGCTCCTGCCGCGCGAACCAGGCAGCGTTGATTTTGATCATGCCCGGTGCCCCGCAGGACTGGAACCAGCCGTTGAGGATCGCGATCAGGCCGAAGGTGGCCAAGGTTCCGACGAACGAGGAGAAACCGAAGATCAGGTTGCAGACGATGGTGCCGGCGGCCCCGATGAGCATGGAGGTTTTGCCTCCAATCCGGTCGGCAAGAAGGCCGTTGATCAGCTGGCCGGTTCCGTAGGCTAGGGACCAGACCACGAAGATCTGGGTGATCCCGGCGACATCAAAGCCGAACTCCTCCACCATGCCCGGGGTGGCGAAACGAAAGTTGTAGCGGGCCATGTAATACGAGGCGTAGAGAACGCCCAAGCCTCCCCAGTTGAGACCCCGGCGTGCGCGGAAACCGGCTGGGTAGGTAGGGCGAGCCGCAACGGATGACATCCCCAAACCTTAGCGGGGTATCCGCTTGGATAGGCAAGGAAAGAGGGTGGGGTTGCCGGAGTTCTTTTGGCACAATGGAAGAATGCGCCTGAAGGAGTATCGGCACCTGATTTGGGACTGGAACGGAACCCTCCTGGACGACGCCTGGTTGTGCCGGGAAATCATGAACGGGCAGCTCCAGCGGCGGGGTCTGCCCACACTGAGCCAGGAACGGTATGAAGAGATCTTTGATTTTCCCGTGGAAAAGTATTACCGGGCGGTGGGGTTTGACTGGAGCCGCGAAAGTTTCCAGGACGCGGGAACGGAATTCATCGTGGAGTATGAAAAAAGAAAGAAGGAATGTTCCCTGCAGGCTGGAGCCGACAAGCTTTTGGGGAAAGTGGCCGACCGCGGCTGGTCCCAGGCGGTCCTTTCAGCCTACTCGCACCCGAGTCTGGAGGAATTTCTCGGGCACTTTGGAGTCCGTCACCATTTCCGCAGCGTGGCGGGAAGCCGGGATCACTACGCCGCCGGCAAGGTGGAGCACGGTTTGAAAATGTTGGAGGAACTCCATGTGGCCCCGCAGGAAACCCTGCTGATCGGGGACACCACCCACGATGCCGAGGTGGCGCGGGCCATGGGGATCGCCTGTGTGCTGGTCCCCTGCGGGCACAACAGCCGGATCCGGTTGGAGCGGTGCGGGGTTCCTTTGGTGGAAAGTCTGGCCGACCTCCGGGTGGATTAGGAATTCCGCGGGCAGGCTGAATCGCTAAGGTGGGTGCCGGATGAAGATCGCTTTGTTGGATTATGGGCGGGGCAATCTGCGCAGCGTCGAGCGGGCCCTGGTGAAGGCCGGGGCTGAGGTGCTCTGCACGGATAGTCCGGCCGCCATGGGGAGTGCCGACGGGGTCGCGGTGCCCGGGCAAGGTTCGTTCGGGGATGCCATCCAGGGATTGAAGGAACGCGGTTTATGGGAGCCGTTGCAGGCATGGATCCGCGCCGGCAAGCCCTATCTGGGGATTTGTCTGGGATTCCAGATTCTCTGGGAATCGAGCGAGGAGGCTCCGGGGGTGGAGGGGCTGAAGGTCATTCCCGGAACGGTGCGCAAGTTCAAGGCCCCCAACCTGAAAGTTCCTCTGATCGGCTGGTGTGAGGTAAGGCCGACGCCGCGGGCCAAGGAGTTGTTTTCCGGCGGGGACCAATATTTCTACCATGTGCACTCCTACCGCCCGGAAAGCGCGCCGGCCGACTGGTTGGCCGGGGAGACGGAGTATGGAGGGTGGTTTCCCAGCGGGGTGTGGCGGGGAAAGGTGGCCGCCTTCCAGTTTCACCCGGAAAAAAGTCAGCACAGCGGCATCTCCCTGCTCCAGAATGTGTTGCAGAAGATCATGTCGACATGACTTGCATCTTTCCGATGCTCTTTTAAAGAAACTAGATGATCAAAAAACTACTCAGCCTTGTTTTGTTCGGATGTGTGATCGGTCTTTCCACCTTGGCGCAAGCCGGGGATTCCTGCGGGGGTTGCCCCGGGGATGACAAGAAGAAGGACTCCAAGGAAGACTCGTCCTCCTCCGAAAAAAACTAAGGTTACCGAAAAAGAAAAACCCGGCTCCTGAGGAAGGGGCCGGGTTTTTTCTTGGAGAGATTTGTCCAGACCTTCGGCCGATCCCGATTAACCGCCTTCTGCCATGGACTGGCCGGCGATCCACGCGGTGGTCCAAGCGGCCTGAAAGTTGAATCCTCCGGTAATCCCGTCGATGTCCAGCGTCTCTCCCGCGAAATACAGGCCGGGGACTTTGCGGCTTTCCATGGTTTTCATATCCACCTCCTCCAGGGGAATCCCTCCACAGGTCACAAACTCCTCCTTGTTCATGCTTTTGCCGACGACCTGAAGTTTTTTTTGATGGAGTTCCCGGAGGAGAAGAATTTCTTTCTCTCGGGAAAATTTGGACCAGCGCTCGTCCGGAGTGATGCCGGCGAATCCGCACAGTTGCTCCCATAAGCGGGAGGGCAGGGGAGGCCAACCCGAACGGAGCAGGGTCTTCGCCCCTTGGTCTTTTCTCCGATTTTGAATTTCCTGCCGGCTTTTTTCCGGGGATTGTCCGGGAATCCAATCCAGAGAAAGCGGGAAACGATAGCTCCTTTCGTGCATGGCCCGGGCCCCCCAGGCCGAAAGCCGTAAAACCGCCGGCCCGCTTAGTCCCTCATGGGTCAGGAGAACTGGGCCCCTCTCGCGGAGATGAAGATCCGGCACGGCAATCTCGGCGTCCTGGATCGAAAGGCCCGCCAGGGAACGGATCCAATCATCAGCCAGGTGAAAGGTGAAAAGGGAGGGCACCGGGGAATTCAGCCGGTGCCCCAAAGGGGTGAGCGGGTGCGGACCTTGGCCGCATCCTCCGGCGGCCCACAGTAGGCGGCGGCATTCCATGGTGGTCCCGTGAGACAGTTGCAGATGGAAACCCCCGTCTGGGAGAGTCGACACGGATTGAATTCCGGACTGGGTGACGACGTTGACTCCGGCCTTCTGGGCGGCCTGGGTTAGGCATTCGATGACGGATTGGGAGGAGTCGGTCACGGGAAACATTCGGCCGTCCGGCTCGGTCTTGAGCTTCACTCCGCGAGAGGAAAACCAAGCGACGGTTTCCTCCGGTCCGAAACGGGTCAGAGGTCCGATGAGGGCTTTGCCTCCCCGGGGGTATCGGAGGGAAAGTTCCCGGGGATCGTAACAGGCGTGCGTGACATTGCAGCGACCGCCTCCGGAAATGCGCACCTTGGACAAAAGGTGGACTCCTTTTTCCAGGAGAACGACCGAGGCCTGGGAATTTTTTTCCGCCGCCGCGATGGCTCCAAAAAATCCGGCGGCACCCCCTCCGGCCACCACGATGCGGGGAGGTTTCAAAATTCGTCCAGTGCCTGGGCCACGCTTTGGGGCAAGGGATGGGGTCCATCCCCTCCGAGTTCGCGATCCATCATTTCGAGGCGTCGGATCAGCGGCAACACCTCGTGGCGCTCGATGGGGCCGCCCGCAGGCTGGCAAAAATGGGTCCGGCAACCGAAAGGTCGGGATTCATAGATCAGGCACTTTCCCGTGTCCGCTTGAAGCATGGGGCAGGCGCCGTCCGGGTGCTGGGGGAGGGTTTTTCTCCCGGTGGCCCGAAACGCCTGGGCGGCGAGGAGGGCCTCCCCGCGGGTCAGCTGGGGAATTTTTCCGGTGAGCTGAAACTGGCAGCATTCCGTTCGCCGCAGGCAGTTTCTCTGGACCGGGCGCTGGGCAAGTTCCTCATAAACGGAACGCATCGCCGCGAGCAATGCCGCATGGCGTTTCATGGTGAACTCGCCGGGGACGGCCCTCCGGGGGAGGAGGAGCTTGGGGTTAGGACTTGGGCCGGCCCAGCTTGGCTTTGACGGTGACCGGCTCCTTCGGGTTGTCCCGGGCGTCGCGCGGCTTGGCGACGATCTTGTCAGCCACGTCCATGCCCTCGATCACCTCGCCAAAGACGGTGTACTGGCCGTCGAGAAAGGTGGTGTCGACCACGCAGATGTAGAACTGGGAGCCGCTGGATTCGCGCTTCGGGTTGACCTGGTCGCCCTGGCGGGCGGCGGCCACGGAGCCGCGTTTGTGCTTTTTGCCGATCTCGGCCGGGATGGTGTAGCCGGGCCCGCCGGTGCCGTGTTCCGAGCGTTTGGCCTGGTCCTTGCTGAGCGGGTCGCCGCCTTGGATCATGAATCCGGGGATGACGCGGTGGAAAGTGGTGCCGTCATAGAATCCCTCCTTCACAAGCTTCTTGAAGTTTTCGGCATGCTTGGGCGCGGCCACGGCATCCAGTTTGATCACGATGACGCCCTCCGAGGTGGTCAGGGTGATGATCTCTTCTTCCACGGCGGCGGGCTTGTCTTTCATGTCGGGGGTGTCCTTGGGTTGATTGGTTTCTTTTTCCTCCGCGTTTGCGGTGAAAAGGCTGAAAAGAATGGCGGATGCCAAAAGCGGGAGATGTTTAAGCATGGCGAAGAATGGTCCAGGTTCTGTTCCCGGCCAACACCGAATTTCCAGGATCGGCCTGGGAACGTTGGATCATGGCGAGGGCGAGAGCCTGGCCGTCGACGAGGGTGAGGCTGGTCAGGGAACCAACGATTTTACCCTGAGCGTCAGCGCACGGGAACGGTGGCCCTCCTTCGCTCCGAATCCCTTCCGCTGGTGCGTGCGGGCGGAGCTTCGGAGGGTTGGTGGAAGCCAAGATACAGAGATGACGGTTGACGTGGCCGACGCTGCGGAGCCGGGAGATCACTTCCTGCCCGATGTAGCAGCCTTTGGTGGAGCTGATGGCGTCGGATTCGAATCCGGCTTCCGGGGGAAGCGTGTCGGGGCCGACATCCACGCCCCAGAGCGGGAGGCCGCGGGCAATCCGCAGAGGCTCCCAATCCGACAGGGGCGAGGCAGGGGGGCTCCAACCGGAGGAGGAGGGAACCCAGAGATCCAGCCCCGGGTCACGAAACCGGGCGGAGGAAAAGAAGAGGCAGTTCTGGGGTGCGTCCGCGGGCAGAGTCGAGAGGGTCGGCAGGTGGGTGAGATGGTAGGAATCCGAGACGTCCTCCACGGTGACGTCGTCGGCGACGATGAACTTTTCCAGGCGGGTGCGGAGGGATTCACGCAATGGCGCATCGGTCTCAATCCAGAGGGCCTCGGAGGCGGCCCCGATCCGGCAGTCGGCCTCCAACTTGCCTTTGGCCGTGATCACGGCGGCCCGGACAGCCCAACCGGGCTGAATTTTTTTCAGGTCTTGGGTGACCTGGCCGTTCAGGAAGCGGATCCGGTCTTCGCCGGTCAGCTTGAGAAGAGTGCGGGAGCCGGGCTTCCAGGCACCCGCGGGAGCTTTGATCTTTTGAAGGAGGTCGGGGTTCATCAGAATCGGGGGATGACCGATGAACATTTCATGGATGAGGCGCTTCGCCAAGCCCGCAAGGCGGCAGCCAAGGGAGAGGTGCCCGTTGGGGCGGTCCTGGTGGTGGGTGACCGAATTGTGGC
>Ga0214917_10001049_pt1 | contig 36049 bp, 41 predicted proteins | sample LL_1208_BB_MetaG_FD_177983 | JGI IMG/M metagenome (GOLD analysis project Ga0214917, IMG submission 177983) | Freshwater microbial communities from Lake Lanier, Atlanta, Georgia, United States - LL_1208_BB | ecosystem: Environmental > Aquatic > Freshwater > Lake | place: USA: Georgia | collected... | reverse complement strand
CCGACGGCTCGTCGAACAGCGGGACGTTGCCGTCTGGTGTCATCAGGTATCGTGCTGGCGGCTTTGAAATATTCAAACGCTGCCCGCGGTAACAAGCAACGGATACGTCTCGGTTTACAAGTTCTTTAAGCCGGGCCGCCAGCGCTTCCGCGGTTTGAAATTGCTCCGCGGCGAACGTGCCGTCAGCGCTCAAAATGACGACATGAAAAAAATCTTGCTGACGTTCTTCGGACATATTACTCGCACACAATTAAGGGGTCGTTTCCATCAAACGAACTGAGAATGCCGTTTTGCTGTAAGAAGTTTAGCGCCGCGCGCTCGTTTGGTACAGGCACGTGTCGCACTGCCGGCGGGCCAGAAAGTTTTTTTTCTAGCAGTGCAATAAATTGGTTGGAGATCACACCAAACACCTTCACCGGCAATATTTCGTTAAAACGAGACGTAGGGTCGGGGATGGTGATGTCGTAGGCAAACGTGCTGGCGAAATAATTCCGCTTCGAATCTGAAAACGCTATGCCGGACAAAAACGCGAAACACTCTTCCTCTCGCTGCTGCGCAATGCCGTAAATACGTTTGTCCCAGTTGACAGGCCGTTGTTTTTCCGGCAAACGATGTAGACCCAAACCGGAGAAAAATATCTCGTTCGTATCAGCCTTCAGGTCGATACAGAACGGGCGCAAATCAGCAGACTCGGCCGGGAATCGCGCATCGAACTCCAACACAGGGTCGCGGTCAAATCCGCCTGACGTAATCATCAACGCAGGAGTAAAAAGCGCTATTTGCTTGTTAAGGCCGCGCAGTGTTTCAGCGCACGAACGCGTAGCAATCTCGTCTGCGTCTGTAATAACTTCGACTTTGGTAAACGGAACGAGATTGCTCATACGTCACTTTTTCGGCTGCGGCATCCCGGCGTGCACTTTCTGGATTAACAATAGCAGCACAAACGCGGCGTCTACAACGTTGTCGATACCCGTCGATTTGTATTTAGACGAGTCAAACGCAGCGCCAAGCGATTTGTTTGCCGCGATAATCATCTCTTCTTTACTGGCTTTACCGTTGCCGGTTGCATATTTTTTAATCGTAGAAATCGCGTAGCCGTTCGATACGAGATTGTTTTCTTCTGCCCACGTCGCCACGGTGACCTTCATGCCGCCGAGAACCTCTGACGCCGTGGCAACTCGTGACAGGACGGCTGGGATACCAAACTTCTTGTTGACGAAAAACTCGCGGGGCGGAGAATACTTTACGTCTTCGTAACCAATGACTTCGGGCTGCGTGACGTTCAAGAACGCACGTAAACGGACAAATCTGGCGGCGCCCGATTCCAACCCCTGCGGCGACAAATCCCACTGAAACAGTTGCAGCCGCTCCTGCAACAGTTTTTTACCGGGCAAATAGTCGTATATGGCAACGCCGCAATTGCTGCCAAGATCAAGACCAAGAAATCGGGTAGCGTCGGCCGGCCGTGGCGCCAACTTTGCCATAAACGATTCCGGGTCTTTATACATCCTGTATTTCGGCATTATCGTTTCTTTCTAATCGCGTTAAGTACGCGCGTAAAAATAGAAGGCTTCTTGTCGGCACATGCTTTTAATTGGCCGTTGCACTTCTCTAACTCTACGACACGCGCCCGAAGTTCTGCAACGAGTACCTGTTCGCGCGCACGCAAAACATCCTGCTGCATACGCAAGTGTTCTGCCACAAAGTTGGCGTCGTGCGTAACGCCTCGGTTTTTATTGACGAACTCACGAACAGTGGCGCAAAACCGCGCCATGTCGTTTTGCGCCGGCGATTCTTCGCCCACGATTGAAACCTCGCGGACGGCTTTAAACCACGCGGCGCAAAAAACCTCGCCGATCGTCGCGAAGATGTACTGCCGTACGGCGTGACGGCAGTCGTAAAAATTATGCCGCATCAACGCCTGCTCAAAACTCGCAACAGGGTCGGCGGCATTTACGAAGTCACGCTGCGCGTTTGCCAGCGCGGCTACCGCAGCGTTCAACTCCTCTGCGGTAATCTTTTCCTGTTCGCGCCATTTGGTTACAGCCAGCGAATTGTCCGTTTCGAGTTTTTCGATTGCCGACCGCATGAGCGTTGGCGTGATGTACGCATAATCTCTTTCCGGGTTGTACATCGGGCCTGTGTCGCCCTTTTTACGGAATCCGATATCTGCCATGCTGTTCCTCCGTGAACATTAATCGTTAGTGCGCGATATGGCGGTTAGAGCGGTAACAGTTTACGCACATCGTAGACGGGTTGTCCGGATCAAAAAACGAATCGGAATCACACTGCCGACAGTGCTGCTCGACATATGTCTTGGCGTGCGTCGCGAACGGGCACTCGTTGTAGCCGATAGGACAATTTACGCAAGAGTGCTGAAAACTGTTTGGCGGCGGGCAAGGCTTTACGCGGCAGCGAACTTCGAGCAGTTCTTTATTCGCTTTAAGCATGCTGCTGGTGACGCTCACGCGATGAAACACAGGTTTGTCGCGCGATCTGGCCGCTTCTATGTGCGCGAAGAACATGAGGTTTACAAAGTGCATACCAATACCGCCGTACTGGTATGGCCCCCACGAATTTGTCGAGAAGCCGATGACACGAGAAATAGCGCGACAACTGTTTGCGGAGAAAAATTGCGTAAACGACTCGGCGCACGGCGTACCGGCCAGTGCGCGGCAATGGAAAAGATAGCCGTGCGTGTCCTTTCGCTTCATCGGCACTACGGCTTCGACACAGACCGGAACAACCTCGTCCGCGGTTTGCCGCGTCCAAGGAAGAACCGGCTCGTTTTCAGACAGGCGGTCAATATTGCCGGCAAGACGCCACGCCAGTTTCGCGGCCATCTTGTTGGTTAGTTGCGTACCAGCCAGCAGCCGTATGGTCTCAAAAATAGCGTTACGAAAAACCGTCGGCGGCATGGCCGCGTGGAGGTTTTCAGTAATCTCGTAAATGACGTCGCCGGAAATGGTCTGATCTACATAGTTGCGCAGAACACGATAGAACTGCGTCCGACGCGCAAGAATCTGTTTTCGACTGAACTTCTTAACCGACATGCGACGGTGTTTCTTCTGCGGCTGAATTTAACGCAACAGTAGAGTCGTCAGCCGGGACGACTTGCTTGTTCTTGTTGCTAGCCTCCCACTCCTTGAACGCTTCGGTGCAACGATCGTTTGTCTTTTGCGCAAGATCAGCGACTTGTTTCGACAGTTCCCGCAGCGACGCGATAATAAAGCCGAACTCATTCGACATCAGGTTTGCAACATCGCCAATACCGCTTATCGCCTGCATTTTGACGCTGTGGTCTTTCACTTCGCCGTTTTTGCTGATAGCGAAATCTAGCGTCAAGCCTTTGAAAATGACTTGCGGCGGAAATTGCTCGTTCGTCGACATGCCATTGATTTCAGCGGCGAGCACTTTGAGCGTGTCGAAGCGCTGATACAGCCGCTCGATTTCGGTGGTCATGTCCTTCAAGAAAACAGACGGGTTCACACGCTCGACCGTCTCTTGGGTCGCGCCCTGCTGTTGCTGCGCTGAAGAGATTGCCTTCATCGCCATTTCCTGAAGCACTTTTTCCACCTGCGTCGTATTAATCTTGACGGACGAGTCGCCGGCGGATAGAGACGGCGCGGAAGTAACGGGCGTAGATACAGCGTCAACGATCGTGGTTTTGTTGGTCATGTTATTTCTCCGTGGCAAAAGCAAAGCCAAGCCAGTAACGAATGCCTATAGGGGTATTTATACCGTCATCGTAAAGAAGGTCAACAGGTTCGCCGGTTACTACGTGCATAGCCTTGATCGGCTTGTGGATGTAACCAGCGCACGCCAGCCCGATCTGCACCGTGGCTGCAAATGCAATATCTGCTTTCGGGCTCAGCGTGTACTCAAAAAGCGGGATGCGTAAATACTGGTCGCTGGCGGTAGACGCAAAACTAGGCGGATTGCTAGCAGAAACAAAACCGTCCACAACAAACCAGTCTTCTGGCCGGCCGGGAGTTTTGGCCACGACAAGCGCTGGCGCAAATGGAATCTCTTTTGGCCAGCGGTCGCGCGTTGTTTTGATATCTAAACGAGATACGACAGTATTCATGATTCAATAGTCCTCGCCGCGGCGGCCTCGACTCCTGCTTCGTTGGCGTTGACGTGAACTCCTTCGCGGAAATGGCACAGGCAACGTTCTTGGTGTTTGAGCAGCGCGCCCAAAACAACATCGCCGCCCTTTTGCTGGAAATCCTCAGCCGGCCAGTCATACCGGCGCAATAAGTCTGTTTTAACCGCCCACCAGCCGCCGATCGCATACGACATGTACGTTTTGTCGCTATCGGTAAACCACCATTGCGGCTTCGCCCACTCAACCTGATCATCTGTCAACTTTGACTTCTGGACAGAGCCGACCATATCGCAGCCATCGAAGTGTTTGACGACGCGGCGCAGCCAATCATCGACGTCGATGCCGGGCTTGAGATACGAATCGTGATCAAACCACATCGTGATCGGGGGACGGATCGGCGACTCGTGAAACATGCGCCGCATCATGGGGTACTTCAAAATGTTTTCAGGGCTGTGGAACAGCGTCGCATTCTGAAAGTGCTCGGCTATCTGGCAGAGGAGAAAGTCTGTCGTGGCTGCGCCCACAGCGTTGCAGCCAAAACGGAATTCAATATTCCGCTTGGCTAGGCAACGCATAGGCTCGTTCAAAACTCGTTGGGCGAGTTTGAAGTGTTGTTCTTCTGCGCCGTAGAACAATATGCAGATACAAACTTCAGCGGCTCCGTCCGCCATACAGAATCCGTTCTATTACAGGAGTTTTACGTTATCCTCAATGACATCTGCAATGCCGGCAAACGACATGCCGGCGTCATTTAACGTAGCAAGATCAGAATGAAATGAACCGTCGTGAGCGACGTCATCATTAAATAGATACCCGTTGTCGCTTTTAAGCCCGGCCCACTTTTGCACGCGCGACGGCAAAAGCATGAAGTTTTCATCCTTGCCAAAAGATGTCACGCAACTGCGTTTAGGCAAATCAGCCGACGCTTCTTGCCCGGGCATTTCGTGCGTGGGAATTGCGGGCTTTTTATTGCACCGCTGTTCCTGCTGATAGAGTTCGCACAATACACCGAGACAACAGTGTCGCGTAACACCCGATTTGCCAGTGATTTTCAAAACACCTTTTGCCTGCCGATACTTCTTTGATCGCAGCGCTCTAACCCATTTTTTGGCTATTTCGGCTTTCATATCTTCACTTCTTTCATCGTGCTTTTAGCCGCGGCGATCGGCATAACTACTGGGCTGACGCGCGACCGCGACAAAAGTTTGAACGCGGTTTCCACGTCATCACGATTGGGCGTCTGGTTTGCATGCACCTGCGCGATGACACGGTCTACGGCGGCCATGAAGTTATCGCGCGAGCCGGAAGACCCGAACGAAAACCGCACAGAAAACTGCGTCACTGTCTTGCCGGCGTGTTCGGCTGCAACGTCTTTCTTTTCCCACGCTTTACCGGTACTGTCGCGGGTGAAGACGAACGTTAACCGCCCCATGTTGTCGTACACAATCAAAGCAACCGATTCGTCTGGGTTGCGCGTCAAAGAAAACATATGCGGCGTGCGCGTCGACGGAATCATCGGCGCAGCCGCCAGCGTCTCCTTAGACCAATCCACACGGAACAAATGCACTGGAAAAGACCGCCGGCGCTTTGTTGGGTTTGTTACTGCGAACTCAGCCTCAATTGCGCCCACGCCGGGTTCAATGACGACTGGTACGTTTTTGATGGTAAACATTGATGTCTCTTATCGGGTGATGTCTGATTTCCGTTTTGTCGCGGCGGGCGCACTTTCGTCTTCTTCCGCGTCGAGTTTTTCGATGACCTCTTCGTTGACCTTGGCGCACATCGCGATGTGGTCGGCTACCATGTCGGACATCGTTTCAAAATTCTGCCGCATTTCTGCAAACAGACCAACGATTACAGCGTCAAGTTTTTCTGGCGGCGTGTTTGCGATATCGTCGTAGATATTGTCTTCACTTTCGGCCAGCCAGAGTTTTTCAGAACGCGCAATAAAACGCTTCTGGTAGTTCAGCAGATCAAGCAGTTGCTGCTTTAAACCCTTGGGCGCCTGATGCTTCCGGCCGCTGTTCTTGCGCTTACCGCGAATCTCTTGTAATTCCTGAGCCAAATTACGCGCAGTTAAAGCCTCGTCCGCGCACTTTTCCTCCAGCGTCGAGCGCTGATCGGCGTCGTTGATTTGTGCAAGCAACTGCACGTGCGAAACAGTCATCCGCCAACGCGGGCGCTCGGGGCAGCGGAGCGACAAGAGCCGAGTAATTTCTTGCTCGCTCGGATATCGCTCATAGAAATTTACGGCGCCGCGCAATTGGTCAGCGGTATAGATAGGCGCAAAAATAGAAATGATGAGCGAGGCGCCGTCGACATGCGCCGTCCGCTGCTCTTCGGTCAGGTACGTTTCGGGATCGTTTTTGACGTCGGTGATCAGTTTGCCAACCCGCCAAAACGCGGTCAGGCTTGCAACCTGAACATCACCAAAAATCTGGTCGATCTCCGTAACGACATCGCGCAGTTCGGCCGTAAGCGAGTGCTCATTCAGCCGACCGGAAATGCCGTCTTCGTTTTCCTGCGTTGGAACAAAGTCGGCTTGCATAATCGACATCGCGTTGGATTTGCGACCCATAAATTACTCCTTTGAAACTAACTGTTGGGAATCAATAATTGCATTGCGGCACTCTGTAGTGCATCTCGTGTAGTGTGATACTGATTTCTCGAATAACGCAAAATTGAACAGAACATGTCATATAGCGACCGCGAAGTCATGACCTCCTTCGTATACACATCGAGCGGGTTGCGAGGATCGATATCCGCGCCAACCATCGCAGCGTTTTTGCATATCTGCCGGGCGTCTTCGCGCGACACTTTGAAACGGCCAAGATAGTCGACCCAATTGGCCGTAGCGGCTTCAAGGACATTCTTTGAATCTGAAAAGTTGAGCGACGTCGATACAAGCCTGTTGATGTTCTTAGCCACCACATCCATATCGATTTCGCGCTCAACGGTCTTGCCGATCAGAATAGCGGCGCGTCCCAGCAGGTCGGCGCCTGTGTGCCTGATGTGCATGCCTCGTCGTTTGTTTTCGATTGCAGGGCCAAATTTGGTCATAACGCATAGCGCGGCCCGAATTGCAAAACCGGTATCTTCTCGGTTTGAGAAATACCAGCCGCCAGCGAAAATGTGGCGTGGATCGACATAAATATCATTGCGCTTGGTTTTGGTGTCGATGTAGTAGATGCGCAATTCGCGTCCAATGATTTCAGACCGATAGAACTCTGCGGTGGGTTGCTTGAGTTGAATCTCGTCAGACACCATGTTGAAAAAGACGGAATTGTCGAGCAGCCGGTGGTCTAAGCCAAGAAACCCGTCGATTGTTTTTTCGCGATGGTTGACCAGTAACGTCCGCTCGCGCAAAAACTCGAAACGCGCTTTCAGCACAGCGTTATACACGCCGACGGCAGCAGACAGGTCGCCGCTGGAGGCGCTGATGTCGTACCGGGCGCGCGCCTCGCCGCTCAAGTCGTTGAAGACGCCATTCAACCCCTGCGACAGCGCGCTAGCAACTGCGGAGAACCCAATTGCGTTAAAGCGGTAATCGTTCTCGGCGATTCGGCCGTCCGCCGCCATGAACAACTGCGCCTCGTCGACAATCGGAATGGACTCGGTATCGGCTGTGCGTTGTGCCAGAAAGTCACGACAGTCTTCAAACTGCTTGGCGCTGAAAGAGACCGCGAGCACTGGCGCAAACACACTTCGCGACCTTTGTGCCGACGGCCTAACCACGACCTTCTCCTAGTCCTGAAACCAATCGGGGCCAACAGCCGAAAAAAACGAGGCTGACTGTTCGATATTTATGACGAGGTTTTCTTCGAACCGCCACGACACGCGAGGCATTGTGCCACGTGCAGGCGCTACGTCAAGATTATGCGCGACAAAGAATTTTCTGACAATTGGAAAAACAAGAACAAATGGGCGCTCTGGGTCGACTTCTTTGACGTGCAACGCTTTTGATATCGCCCGGACAAGGATGTTGTTCTTTGCTGTTAACAACTCTCCAATCGTCAACTGATACAGACTCAGGCTCGTTTTATTGCCAGCGTCATCGCGGCGGTAACCGCAATAGCCAATACGTTTACCGCACAGCCGGGCAGGAAAACGCGGGAACGCGGAGTTAAACCACGCACAACTCATCTCGTGCGTGCCGGTTTCGTCTTTGCAGAGGTTTACAAGTTTTCCCCAACTGGGAACTTTCACACCACACTCGTTAAACACACGCCGAACAATACGACTTTCATACGACAGTTGCCGCTGAAAGCCGTCGGTATGTTCGCGGGCACGTTCGTCAAACAGGTGGTTAAAAAACTGATCGCGGTCCATGCGTCGATTACTCTTCCTTGACGAAGATGCCCTCTGGCGTCAAAGTTCCCTTGCGGTCTTTAATTGTGTTGTAGGCTGCACCCAGACATTTCACGGGGCACACGCCGTGAAGCCGACAGTACAAAATCAACGTCACTAGCACATCGCCTACACCGTCTACGATTGCGTCATCGTCGCGCTTGAGCGTGGCGTCGGCGAGTTCGCCCAACTCCGACATTGTCTTCATCAACTGAGCCGTCGGGTTGCTGTTGGGGATAATTCTGCGTGCGCGTGCCCACTCTGCCACCAAATTTTCTAGTTCTTCAAATTGCATTCCACGTCATCCTTTGATGTGTTCTTTGATCGCCTTGATGGCTTTTGTTAATTCAATGAGACGCTCGTCATCTTCAAAGATGCCGTCGCCTTTCGGGTATGACTCGTACACTGTTTCACCGCCGGCAACAGGGACGTCGGCGCGAAACCAGCCGTGCCGTAATCTCAAATAGCCGACCTGTACGTCGCCGTCAAAAACGTCGTATTGTTCCGGACAAGCGCCACACGTGCACACCAGCCGCAAACCGTCGATGTCGATATCTGTCATGTTGTAACCAGTGTTTTTCACCAATCCGAATTCATTCATTAATATTGCGACCTCTGCACGTAGTCGAAGAATCTCGTCGGCGGCTGCTCGCAGCAATACCGAACGGTCCAACGCGCGACATTGCGTTATCGACGCTTCTAGTTGCGCAACTATGTCAAAATCGCATGTTGACATTTCGTCACTTTTTGCGTCGGGGAATTGAGTTTGTCCAACGGAAACAATCGCGTTGAATTCGGGTCGTATTTCGCCGGAACGCCTTCGCGCCAGCCAATTTCTTGATGCACCCAACCACGAATCTCAACCTGCCGAAATTCTCGCGGAACAGGAAACGCGGCCCATACCACAAGATTCGGGATTAGGTTCTGCTTCTTGCGAATCGGCACGCCTTGGCTGATACGAATGCGACGAACCTCGGTGTTAGTGCCGATGTCCGGATACATGTCGTACCGCTGATGTTCTGTCGCGTGCCAGACGTGACCGTGCCAATATCGATTTAGATATTTAGCCACAGCGAGTTCGGCTACTGCGGCGGCAACACTCGCTGTACGGTCGTCTTCAAGCCGTTCCGGGTCCTGATACCACGGCGCGTCGACTTTCCCCCAGTTTGCCGTATAACGCCGAATACCGACGTCAGACGCGCGTTCATATTCCCACGTTTCAAGATCAATTACGATCATTGCTTCGTCCTTGATGCAAATTAAATATCAATCAACTTGACCGAGCGGATCAAAGTCTTCGGGAATCAGCGTGTCGCCGGAAAGGCTGGCCGCAGCCATCAATTCGGGCACGTCGGTCATCTGCTGCTTCTTCAACTCTTCCGTCACCTGTGCGCGGTACTTCTTAGCCGGATCACAGATGGTGTACTCGTTGACACCGAGCAGGCCGTGCAGCACGCTCAACACGTTCTTGTTCTCTTCCAGCGCCACGGAAGCCTCGACCTCCGAAACAGCGTTCTGCTTGGTAATGCCAAGCGCAGAAGAATAAACAAGCGGCGTTTCAGCGTTCTTAGTGCCGTGCTTGTATTCCAGATCGCAGACCTGTTTCAACAAAGCCGGCAACTTCGGATCGATGCCGGGCTGCGGCTTCTTATCGGCCGCCTGCAAATCGATCAACAGCCGCGTCGTAGCCGTATTCCAGTCCCAGTAATGGTACTGCTGGTTCCGATACGTCTTGTTCCCGTTGGCATCCACAACCTCGATGATGTCGGTGTACCACATGAGGTTCACAGTCAACTTCCGGCCGGGGGCGCCAAGATTGTTCTTGGTAGCCGTCAACCGCACAGCCTGACCCTCAGCGCGGCCGGCGATGATGCCGTTGCGCGACGCCTTCTGCATGTCGATGATCAACGTCGGGTAGTAATCGAGGCTGGCACCGCCCGGAGCGTACTTCTTTGGCGGACCGAATCCCATGGAGTTAATTTCCTCCTTGAGGTGATTCGTTGCAATCAGCGCGATTGGATAATGCCGCAACGTGGGTACGAGAGCCGTCCGCATGAAGTCAGAGAGATTACGGGCGAGGTAGGGGTGGCCAGCCGCGGCGTGACCCTCGTCAGCCACCTTTTCAACGCGACGATCAACCTCGACGGCCGATATCGAGTCGACGCCGATGCAAATCGGAATCACTCGATCCGGCGCATTCGCCGCGTCGATTTGCGCATGAATCGCCTTGCAGTACCCCATGTACTTGCTCTGCCACTCTTCAACGCTTGCGGCCGTGGTCACCTTGGTGCGGCCGATATACTGCGGGTTGTGGCCGAAAATGCCGGCCATCATCGTGGGGCTACCCTTGTTCTCGGTATCGATGAGAATGCCGCCGCCGCCGTACATGTGGAACCAGCGCATAATCTCGATCAATAGCGCGGACTTACCAGAACTAAACTCGCCGCGGAGTTGTGTAAAGCGAGACAACGGAAAGATGTTCGCTTGCAATAAATAGCGCGCCGCCAAAGACGGCAGCGGCAACCCGATAAGCGGGTCGTTATCCTCGGCAGTTGCCTTGAGGACTTCGGTGATTACAGGGTGTTCGCCGTTGACGTCGAACACGCTGACTTCCGTATCAGCATTTTTTCTCTTACGACCCATGATTCATCCTATCTAATTAGCGGTGTGTTTCTTTTTGGCTTCTGCCAGTTGTTGCTTTATCCACTTCCACCGAGTATCAGCGCGGTGTAGTTTTATGCTCTTGTAGTGCTTTAAGATATTTGTTGCTTCTTCAACAGTCATGTTGCCTCTATGAAATAACCGCCACAGGACCGGGGCGAAAAGCGCGCGCTGCCCACGGCCCTATGGCGGCAAAAGAAACTACTTCTTCAACTTGGCGGCCTTGGCGCGAGCGCGCGCAAGAATGTCAGCCGCCTTCAACTTCTCGCCGGCCGGCTCCACTTCCGGTGGCGGCGGCGATGTTGACGTCGCAGAGAACAGATCGCCCACGCCAGCGGCTTCCTCGGCGCTGATTTCGCCTTCGGGAGTCGCGTCGCCCCACGGTGCGCCAACGGGGTCGGCGGCCTTCGGGGCCGGCTTGTGAGCCGACGGGCGCGACGGCCGCTGCTGAAACGCCTGCACCGCCTCGTCGTTCTCGTCGTCGACAAAGTCGGACGACGCGACGGGTGCCGACGTCGTGGTGTTGCGACCAAGCGCCGTCAAGTACTGCGGATACTCCCGCCACGCGAACTCAAGAGCCTCGCGGGGGAACGCACCAGCCAACTTTTCAGCCTGCTCTTCGTACGACAGCACGTTGAGCGCCTGATCCCACGACTGCGCCTCTTCCGCGATTCGATCCGCATACGGCTCCAGCGAAATCTGCTGGCCGTTATACGTGTCGTGAACGATCGCGAAGTGGGTGAACGCGCTGCGGCGATCCGGCGGCGGGTAGCCGACGATGTATTGCGAGTCCTTTTGGCCGCGAGCGTACTTCGGGCAGAAGAACGCCTCCTGACCGTGTTCGCCAACGCCGGCTACCTTCTGCTCCTTGCTCTGAAACGCTTCAGGCAGAATGGTCAACAACTTAGCCGGACCAAACGACAACATGTCGCCGGTCAGGTACTCGTTAGTGTCCGAGTCACGAACCTTGAGGATCGAGAACAACGACTGAAGCGCGCTGAACTTGAGACCGATCACCCGGGCGTTCTTCTTCGGGTCGTCAAGGAACTGGCTCAATACAACCTGCCCGCGGTCGTCGGTGGTGACGATGCTGGCAGACACGAACAAAATCTTTTCGGGCTTGGTCAGCGAGCCGATGTGAGACTTCATGACCTTCGGCTTCTGGAGCAGTTCGCTGTACAAGCGGCCGATGCCCGGAGTTTCCTTGTTCTTCCACGCAACGTTGTACAACAAGTTGTACGGGTTCTCACGGATGTCCATTTCCGGAGAGCCGTCGGTGAGGATCATGCACACGCCCGGATTGCCAACCCAGTGGGCTACCGTGCGCAACCGGCACCAGTCGCCAATCGCGACGTCATCGTGGCCTTCGCGGAATTGAACAAACTCCCGGCCGCCCTCTTCGTACATGGGCATAAGCCGCAGGCAAAGCCCGTTGGCCATGAGTTCGTTGCCAGCCGCAATCAGAACGTTTTTGCCGTATGTGTACGGGCTATTCTTGCGGGGGCCGTTATCAAGATTGTGCTGCCGACGGAATTCGGGGTCGATGGCAGCAAGATTTTCAGAATCGTAACGTGGCATTTTAAGCCTCTTTCTAGTTGTGCGAGGTATCGTACCCCGCGTGGTTAAAAAAGTACGGGATGCTCGTGAGGCTCCCGCGTCGTTGACCGTAGTCTAGCACACGACGCGAAAGAATCAAGCCCCAGAATTCTCGGCCAACCAATGCAGACCCAGCGCTTTTGCTTCGGCGTCATTCAACGTTTCGCCCCAGTGGACAAACACTTCGCGTGACGAACCAAAATGATACGGGCCAGCCTTAATCAGCGAGCCGTCAAGTTTGCGCGGATAGAACGGCACATTTTCAATCATGCATTGCGGGATTACCTCTTTGTACACTTGTTCAGCGTGCTCAATCGGAACAATCAACACAATGGCGTCGTGAATCTGCAACCCAATCTTGTAATCAATCTCGGGGTGCTCCTCGCGATACCGATAGAAATTTGCCAGCGCAATAGACACGGCATCAGCGACTCCACCTTGAATTGGGAAGTTCTGTGCTTGTCGTTCTTGCTCGCCGCGAATCGCTTTGTCTTTTGACGGAACGAAACGCCGAATGCGACCATATGGCCCCATCAGCCAACCGGGGTTTTGAGACCGCGCGCGGCATTCGGCTAAGAACGTGCGCGTCTTTGGGTAAGACGTGAAATAAGCCTCGATCATCGCTTGGCACTGATCGGCCGTAACGTCAACGCCCTCTTCTTTACATTGACGAGCAAGGGCTTCTGCGCCGCGACCGTACGGAATACCGAAGTTCACGTTCTTGGCAGCGACACGTAAACCTTTCTTGCCGGCAGCCTTCATGCCTTTTGACGTCGGCACGATGTCGGTGAGATTAAATGTTTTCACCGCCTGTCGCGAGTGGATGTCGTAATGATCGGGGTGGGTGTCTGGCAAAAGATTGCGGCGAATATGATCAATCATATTCTCGTCTTGGGCTAGCCACGCTAGGACCGCCAGTTCCGCACCAGTGAGGTCCGCTTCGATGCCGACATGCCCGGGCGGGACGCGAAGGATCGATCGGACGGGGTGCTGGTACTGGTCTTGGAGGATGCGCTCGTAATCGTTCTCTCGCCGGGACGAGAGGTTTTGCAGAGGAGGTCGTGAGGACGATGCGCGGCCAGTTTCTTTTGTTTGAAAAAAGTGAGTACGTACTTTACCGTCGGAGTGGACACAGCCGACAAGACCTTTTTCATATGCGTAATTGCCGTTTTCATCGACTTCGTATTCTCCGTCATCCGTGGTGGAGGGCTTCCGCAACACCGACTGTAAAACCTGACTGATAAACTTGTAGTCGCGGATTTTAGCGGCCGTAGCGTTGATGTGCCCAAGAATGCCCAGACTTTCCTTGTCTGTGCTCGGTGTGGCTGTCTCTTGATTTACACCGCGCCAACCCATTTCATGCCACAACACCGGACGCTTGCCGGTTGTTTTCACGGGACGCAAATTCAATAGGTTTGCATTCTCCGGGACGTTAGGCGGATTTGTGTACCGATTGGAAAACTTCTCGCCGAACAGCGCCACCGATAACTGCGGCTGACTCTTTGGATTAAAGTCCGGCCAATTGAGTTCCTGCCGAATTTCAGCCAACAAGCGTTCTTGCGTGTTCATGAACAATGTCGTCAACTCGTCGGCCCGTTTGCGGTCTATAACGAGTCCGGTGAGTTCCATCTCAAGAAACGCTAGAGACGCGTTGTGTGCGGTCCAATAAGGCAGCCAGCAATCGTGCCCGTGCTGGTCGCGGGCGATGGCTCCATCTTGGCCGTTCGTGCCATAGAAATGCATCATGATGCGGCGCGTGACGTCGGCGTCGTACGCGCCGTACGGGTGCAACACGTGCGCCGGGCAGTCGCCGTATCCGGCCATGTCGCCGGCTTTGAGTTTGTTTTCGGCGCGGTGTCGTTTACGCCACTCGTTCAATTCGTCCCAATACGTGGGCGCGCTCGTAAACCGCATCGAGCAAACATCGAGGCCGTATTTAGCGCACTCGTTTACGGCGTGGTACATGAGACTGGTATCCCAGCCGCCGTGCGTGCGGTCATCTGGGTCGGCGGCGGGGGCATACTCCGGACGTAAATCCACGCCAAAATTAATAAGCCATGGCAAGTCAGCACGGAAAAAGTGACCGCCCGCACGTACGTGCCTGTCAGGGGTGCTTTTGAGCAACCGCAAAAGTTGTTCGCGCGCCGCCTCCAGATTTGGTTTGAACGCATCGGCTCCTCCTTGATGTCGAAGCACGATCGTTCGTGCCCACTTGTCTTTGTTTGATATCTGAATCGTCCGCAGATACGCGCCTTCTTCTGTCGGATAATCGCCGTGCCATTCGCAGTCGACGGCAATGATGTTGGCATTTGGATCGTGGTCAGCCAGCATGGCGTCGACCGTGGCGCGCAACATGTCTTCTGTGTAGATGTCTGCGTGATCAACTTCTTCGGCGACGGTTTCTTTGTCTTCGATCAAATCTTTAAACCGCGCCAACTGACCGCGAAAGTCTTCGTAGGCTTCGGGTTTTCGTACGACGTAACCCGGGTGCATCATCGACATGACTTTGACATCGCGTACATTGCCGTCGGCGTCATACGTCTTGAGCGTTGTGGCGCGACCGGCCAGATCAGATACGCTTGCCGTCGTGTTCAAAACAGCCTTCGTAGCCTCGTTACCCAGACACAAAATGTAGTCGGGCTGCACGAGCCGAATTTCTTGTGCCAGCAACACCGCGCAATTCTTAATCCACGCAGCGGGCACAGCCGGCGTGTCCGGCGTCGGCGAACCGTGCTTGCACGCATACGTGATGTACCACTCCGCGTAATCGGCGGGGTTGAAACCACAGTGACGAAGCGCCTTGAAAAAAGGTTCCATGACCGGGCCAGTTACAGCGCTTCGATCGCGCAGTTCTGTGGCGCCGGGAATCTTACTGACAATCATGACGCGGGCCGGTTTCGGACCGTAGATCGGGTCGTCACCTTCGCCGTATTTGATCAGGTGGCCCGGCAGAAACTGCACAACCTCCAAACCCGTTTTCAACATGATCGGAATTGAAAACGCCGGGTCGTACAGCGCAGCCCGATACAGATGCTCCAGTTTTTCACCGACTGGAAGTTTCTTCTTGTTCTTCACAGTCACGACTGTCGGGTCGTCACCGAGCGCGACAGCGTGAGCAATAAAGTCGGCGCCTGCGGGAGGCATACCGGCTGAATCAAGCGGCACCATCGGAAACAGGTTTGCGGTGAGTTCCGCTCCTGTGTTGTCGTATAGTGCGCTGGCATGCCTGTGGTTCAAAGACACAGCGGAAGCCATTGCTTATCCTAAAAATGAAAGATCAGCCTGCACGTTTACGGCGCTGGCGGCTGCGGACAGAATGTCACGCAGATCAGACCGTGAATAGTCGGCTGGGTCGCGCGCATCCGGTAAGACAACCGGTACGACGTGCAGGTTATGCTGGCACAACTGCATGACCGCGTGCTCCAACTCCTTTTGGGCGTCGCAATCTAGCACAACGAAAACCGGTTTTCCAGCCCACGTCGTAGCGATCGTATTTTCCTGCCAATACGAGAGCGTTTTGCCGAAAAGCGCCACGCCGGCCCGGCCGAGCCGCCAGACACTTGGCGCACCCTCAACCAAGACTACGGCTTTTTCGCCGCGGGCGGTGTCGTAGTTGTACAGCGCGCGGCTCTTGCGGCCTTGCGTGTAGTACTTGGGTTCTTGTTTGCTGGCCGGGTTGCGTGTTAAACGACCCTGCCACGCCACCAACTTACCGTTGAACGCCGCCGGAATGTATATCCGGCCGTTCATGATTTTGTAACGCGGTACAGCGTCGACGCATACCCCGACGTTAAAAACCTCCGACAACTCATTGATATCAAAACCGCGGTCAGTGAGGTACTCAACGGCTGGATGATGCGCCGGCAAATCTGTCAATTTTAGAATGTCGCCGGGCGGGCTTAGGTCTTCATCGACTGGCGACATGTCGCCCGTGCGAATCGGCATTTTTCTGTTAGCCCAGCGGCCGGGGCCAAAGATCATGTCTTCCAGTTGTTCGGCGCGACCTTCTTGTGCGATACAGCCGTTCTTGTAGCAGTGCGCCAGAAACGTGTCTGTTCGTCTGCCGGTCTTCGGGTTGTAGTCTGCACCATACAGATGATTGATCCAGAGTTTGTGCCCCACGTCATTACAGAAGGGGCAGCAGACGCAATAATACTCGCCCCACCAGTGCGCCTGCGTAATAATCCTGCCGGGGTGGAGTGGGTCGGCGAAACGCTGCACATTTGCGGCAGACCCGGCATTTGCAATCTTCACTTCGCCAAACTTGTGCTCCAGCAGCGCATACAGGTTTGGATTTAACGGGTTTACCCGCGGCATTGACGATTTTGTCATTGCCATAAAAACTCCTACAGCATGTCGCTAAATGTGTCTACGTTCGGCATGACGCGACGACGAGTCGATTCATTCGGCCCTACGACGACATTGTTGTGCGCTGTGGGTGCTGTGTCATCACGGCGCATAATTCGTTTTGCCAAATCGTTAACGTAGTACTCGCCGTCGACCTGTCTGACGTCGACAACGTCTTCATCTATCTGAACCAGACCGTACGGCGTAGCCGGGCGACCGAAACGAATCTTCGACCAGTTAATCGTCGAAACGTGGTATTCGGTGTCGGGCTTGTTCAAACACATGCACGCATGCAAATTCTCGGCAAAAGACTTGGAGCCCTGCGCGTCGAAATGCGAAACGTGACGGTAGGCCGGGATGTTTTTGATATCACTGCCAGCCAACTGATGCGCCAGCACAACTGTGCACTTGAACGGAATAGCAACAAGCGTTTTCAGTTCGTCGGGCAACTGTTGCAACTGCCGCCAAATCTGTTCTTGATATTTAGTGTTTGGGTTCTTGGCCATTTCGCGATTGAGAAGCAAACTGGCGTAGTCAATGCACACCAAACCAATTTCCATTCCTGTCTGCGCAATAAGATTTTCAAGCGTGGCGACAATTTCGTGAACACCGCCGTTGCCGCGGCCACCCGTATCGGGATTCGCGGAGAAATCGAGGAACACGAAATTGGTGTTGTACCAACTCTGCACAGCCGTCCAGCGATCGCGTTCGCACAAAAGGATTTCTGCGTTTGCGTTGACTGGAATGCGGCGCTCGTACGGTTTCAAGTTGTCCCGCGTTGAAAGTCCCGCCCACACTTCTGCGGGCGTCTTGTTGATAAACGCTGCGCGTTCAATGTGGGCTGCCGCAGAATAGAACGTGTAGTTGAGTTTCTGCGCGCCGTCCTCGTAACAGATGTAGACAGCCAACTTTTGATGACTATTAGCGGCATATTGCTGCGCCAACCGGATAGCGATCGTCGTCAGCATCGTTGTCTTGCCGCCGGCGTACGGACCAAGCAAACCGAGCATGTCACCGGCGCGAAATCCGCCGATGTAATTGTCAATCCAGCCGATAGTCGTCGGCGTGAATTGCGGCGGCAAAATCAACTTGTCTGTGTCGCCGTAGTCGGGCATGTGAGCGGCGTTAACAGCCTCGTTGCCCACAAACTTGATATCCTGCGCCTGCTTGTTGAACTGGTCGAGCAGCCGCTGGAAATCAACCGGCGACGTATTGTCGTTGCTGTGGCTAACGAGTTGTTTTAGTTGCGGCTTGAGCAACCGAGCGTTGAGAAATCGACGCAGAATGTTTTCCACGTACATCTTTTCGGCACGTTGCTCTTGCGCATCCAATTCGCGAGCCGGCGCAGAAAACGCAAAATCGATGAAGCCATCTGCGTTTTCAGACTCGCCGAACAAGAAATCGGCCTCGACCGGTCCCATGGCCAGCGTGTTCGCCTGCACCATAGATTCGATCTCCGAAAGAAACATGTCTTTCGTGACGTTGGTATATCGTTCGTATAACGTGCCGTACACGATCAGGAACAAATAAAGTCCCTGCTCGTTTTCGCCGTTGAACAGTTCAGGGGCGAATTTGACGCGCAACGCAGACTTGAAAACAGTGGGAAACCGTACCAAGCCGCGGACAAGCGCCTTCATTTCGGCGAACGTCAGTGCCACGTCGTCCATGGGCACATTACTGAATCTTCCGTGACTAGGCATACCTGCTCCAATGCTTTCGAATTTCCACTATTTCTTTTTTGAGTTCTGGCGACGCAATCCAATCGAGCGTCTGGTTCTTCTCGATAAACGCGTCGTAAAGCGCTTGCCGCGTTTCGTACTCGACCGCCGCGGGCCAAAGAAATTTTTTGATCGCACGCGGGCAGTCCAAATACGTGGCAAATGCGTGCCGGAAAAAGGGCGTGGCATTTACATGCGACGTATCGCACAACACGAGCAGAACGTGGTCGTCTTCTGGCAAATTAAACGCTTCTGTGATTGTGTAGCGCGTTGCCACCGACGCCTCAGCCAAAGTGTATTGCCTGTTGGTCTGCTCGTCAAAAGTTCGCTCGTACTCTTTATACACAGCCAACGACATCGAACTGCATAACAGCGCGGGTTGATTTGCCGTCAAACTTTTGCTCTCTGATTGACGCACCGAATAAAACGCATCAGAGAAATGGGCGGCGACCCAAAGGCCGGGATTAGCGTCACTGGCTTTAATCAGTTTTGCTATTTTTTCCCAGATCGATTTGTAGTTTGTGCCGAACCTATCTTTTCCGCCATCCCAATGCGGCCGCCGTTCTGTATGGGCTTCAGAATCCCAATCGCCGGCGCCTTCGCGGAAATAAATGAACAGATAGCGAATGTACGCCGCTAACTGTTTGTCGCTCAGACTTTTATACCAGTCGTGAGCCAAATAAGAGGCATCACTCCTCTTTTTTGCGCCAACTCCTTGCGGCTTCATTCCAGTTCTGCTCCCATCCCAACAATTTGTAACTGTCACGGCGTCCTGTGCTCTTGCGATAAAAAGTTGGGTCAAATGTGTCCATGCAATCAATAACTTCGCCGTATTCTTTTCGCACTCCTTCGGGTGACGTATATGTCCGGCTTACACGCCCCGGGCCCTGTACGTCCACAATGTCACTGTCTCGGTCATCGGCGCGCACCAATACGTTTAATTGCTCAAAGTCAACACCCGTCGCCCACACATCCGTCGCGATTACTTTTCGCAGTTCGCCGCTCTCGAACGCCGATCGCATGTCGTGTTTCTGCACGTCTGTGAGCGGCTTGTAATCCTGCGGCAAAAGTTTAAGACGCTTATAACCGGTGCAGTCATAGGGCGCCATCTGCGAATACATAAGCGTGAATTCTGGCAAAAGAGAGCCAAGGTGCACGGCGTGCTCGATGGTCTCGACCAGAATGAGAATTTGGTAATTCTCGGGATAGTCGCGCACGGCACTGGCGATAATGCTGTTGCGGGCGTGGTTCGTCCAGATGCCGTAGCGCTTCCGTGCGACGCGGTGCTTGTACCTCTCCGCGGGGTTGTGTGTCAAGCGGATTGGAAGCCAGCGCACCTGCACCGGCACAACGAGGCCCAGTTCGACCGCCTGCTGGTACGGGAGGTCGAAGATCATCGGGCCGAAGAGCGGCTCCAGAATCGCGTGCGCGTTGTCCATGCGTGCGTATGGCGTCGCGCTCATGCCGAAGTTGCGGCTGTTGCGGTAACGCGCAGCAAGCGCCGTAGAAAAGTTAACCGTGGCAAGTTGGTGAACCTCGTCGGCAAACATGAAGTCTGCTTCGCCGTCGGCGTGCTGAAGGCTGCCGGCTGTAATAACCGTCACGCGCTCGCGATGTTTAAAGCCGTCGCCGATCATGCCGACTTTGGGCACAAAACGTTTTAGGCTGCGCACAATGCGCTCCGCAACGTCGACGCTTTTTGTGATTACGTCAATACGCGCTTCGGGAAACAAGATAGCCGCGGCGCCAAGACATGTGGTTTTGCCGAAACCCGTCACTGCTTTAACAATTCCACATGGCATGCGAGAAATAAGCCGCATTAATTCTTCCTGCCGCGGACGAAACTCAATCTTGCCGGCCAAATTTTCCCACTGCGGAACATAGCAGTTCGGGCGCTTGCGCGTTGGGGTCGAATCTATGATCGTGAACGCGCAACCCAGTTTCTTGAGCCGGCTCACCATGCGCGCCAAATAACCGCTGAGCAGCACAACGTGTCCGTTTTCGATGCGGTACAGTTTGTATTCGCGGGTTTGAAAAAACATCCGCTGACCAGTGATCGGGTTCTTGCGCGATTGACCGTGCAACTGCTCAATGTGGTCGTATCGCAAATCTCTTGTTAGCCGGTCCGCAAGTTCTGGATTTAAAGCGGTTCCGCCGGCGCCTGTGATTTTGAGTACGTTTCCGATCTTGTTTATGACGACCTGATAGCCGGCGAAATTCATATTAGTCGCTTCCCGGGCCTGCGACTGGTTCGATTGATATGACTTCAAATGTCCCATATTTCTCTTGCGTAGTGTTAAACGGCGAAAAGCCTCTGTATTTGCCGACCAACGTCAGCAAATGGTTGAAGTCCGCCAATGGTATCTCATCGGGCAGCACGGCGGAAATGACCACCGTATCTCCCGGGCGAAACGCTTCATGCAACGCATAATGACTGCGCATGCCGTCGTTGTTTTGATTCGGCGTCAGGATGGTCCGCCGCCAGTCGTTACGCGGCTCGCCAACAACGACCGGGCACCAATCTATTTTTTTGACGCTAGAGTGATGTCTGTTGGCAATCTTGGCTGCATATCGCATGCACGTCAGCCACGCCGACGACATAAACATAACGCGCCCAGACGGGTCACGTTCGAAGCAGAATAGAACTTGTCCGTGCCGCCGCTTTTTTGCCGCGCCCAAGCACACACGATTGAATCGAATTGTGATCGTTATTTCTTGCACGTTACTTCTTAGGCGGCTGCATGTGATACTCGTACGATTCCGTTTCCGCGGGTGTCTTGAAAAATAGGTTCGGCGCAAAAAGCCCGTCGCGAACACCTTTTCGATTTTCAAGCCCAGCCAGCCAGTTGTCGTTAACGTACCGCAAAAAAGCCTGCGATGCACGCAAATCTCCGCGTTCGCCTCCGCCGCTGTTTTGATAGATGCGGTACAAAAAATTGGCTGGCTCTTTTAAATCTATCTGCTCTACAGGTTTTGTCTTCCAACTATTGATCACCGTCAGACAACGAAACTCCCGTGTTTTGGTCAGCAATTTTTTGCTGTCTGAAACTTTGTGCTGCACGGCGGGCGTCAGCCCCATAAAAAGTTCCAGTTTTTTTAACCGGTCTGGCCGGCGGCGGTCGATATACCACCGCGGGTCAATGATATTTATTAGCATTTTGGCCGCGGTTTCTGGGTCGTAGGTTGGAATGAACGTCAACGCCTTGTAGACCGGGTGTACGTGCAAATACTGCTGCACCGACTCGTCGTATTGATAATTCGTGCGCAGCATACGCGCGAGCATGGCGTACGTTGGGTAGTCATGCATAGTCAGCGCGTGCCAGCCACCACACGCCGGCGCTACAGCCGCCGTGCGCATACGCTGTAAAACAAGTTCCGGATTGCGCAGTTCGTACTGGCTATCCAGAATGTTTGGCCCAGCAATTTCAATCGCCCGCACCTCGCCCTTGTACCTGCGTAGGTAAAGAGCGGTGATCAGTTCGGCGTTTTGCTGCACGCCCAAGACGCGAAAAGTTAACCCCATGCCAGAAACAACCGGCGACAGCAGAAAACTGTCGACGATCTGGTCTGAGTTCTTTACAGCGCCGATACCGCGAGCGTACCAAACTTTACCGTCATCCGCAGTATGTAATTTAATAATGGATTCATCCTGCGGCACGTACATTGCGTAACTCCGGCGGTTCTAACTCAATTGTAGACTCAAAAAGGTGAGACAGACTCGCGGCGTGGGTCACAAGTAGACATTGTAACCCTTTGGCTGTCGAGAGGTCTCGTAACTTTTCAAGCACCGGGGCTAACGCTTGAATACGCGGTTGATCCAACGACGCAGTCGGCTCGTCCAATGCGAGCAAACCAATTTCTTCTGCGAACATTGCGTTGACGGCGACTCGAAACGCAAGAGCCAAGACTGTCTTTTGTCCAATGGAAAGTCGTTGTGCTGGTTGTCGTCTGCCATCGTAAAACTCTGCTATAAAATTTGGTGAACCGTCATCCGCCACCCGTACCTGAAAGTTTACACTGAATATCTGCAACAATTCGTTAATAGCCGTTTCCAGCCGTTGCAGATTTCGCTGCGCCACGATTCTGGGCGCGTTTTTCAGGGCTTCTCGGGCCTGTTCGGCGATGATGGTCCATTTCCGCAATTTAACAACGTCATTCTCCTGTTTAACTGTAGCGTCGTACTGCTCCTGTAGCCGCCGGTGGTTTGCGGCCAATTCTACCTTTTGTTGCTCAAGCACCTGCCGTTGAGAACACTTGTTGCGCAATTCGTTTAAACGCGCGGCCGCCATGTGGGCGTCTGAGGCGGTTGTCGTAATGGCTTTTATGTCCTCGGACAATTTTTCCATACGCTCTTTTACCGTCGTCAGCGCGCCGTTCAGTTTGGCGATCTGTTCTCGCGTCGATTGCATGAGCGGCGCCAGTTCGTTCTGCGCCGCCTGAAAATCCTCAAAGTCAGATACGGCCTGCTGAAGTTCTTCCTCGGTAGATTCCGGCGGTTTGACTACGGTCAAATCCCGTTCGGATTCATTGAGTTGACTTTCTCGGGCCTTCCATTTTTCATCAAGCAACTCCCACTGGCTGCGGAGTCTTTCTACATTGGCTGCCTCGTCAGCGGCCGTCTGTGCGTCGGATAGCAGTCGCTGCAATTCAACGATTTGCGCCTGCTGTGTTTTAACCTGCTGCGCTAACTGGGCCGAAGGTGTATGGCAGGTCGGGCACTCGGCCACGCCTTCTTCGGCAAACATGGCAACGAACCGCTCGGCGTCTTGAATCTGACGACGAATGTTTTCCGCGTCGCGCCGGCATTGCTCGGCGGACGGGCCACTTGGGATTGGCGGTTCTGGATTCTTGGCGCGCTCGGAGGCAATCTCGTCGCGCTGCGTTTGAATCTTGGCTTTGACCTTTGCGATGTTCTTGTAGTTTTCCCAGTGACCTAGCGCAATCTTGGCCTCGCGATGGTAGTCCTCTCGACCATCCATCGCGGCTGAAAAAGCCTCTAAGTCTTTTTCGTATTGCCGGCAGGTCTCCTCCAACTCTTCAATCTTGTTCCCATATTCAGTCGCTTGCTGAGTCAACCGTTGCAGTTCAGTGCCTGCTTTTTCTCTGGTTGCCCATTGTTGGATCAGTTTCTGGTCGCGTTCTTGTACCTGTAAAAAAACGTCGAGCGATGGCAACTCTGTGATTTTGCTATCTAAATCCTCGATCTGTTCGGCGACCTCGGCTTGCTCCAGTGTTATTTGCGAACTGGGTTTTAGGATTTCAGGCACGTTGAGTTTCAACAAACCTTTTCCAATCACGTCTTGGCATTTGTCTGCCTTGGCTGTGTTGAACAGGCGCTGAAAAAACTTGTCGGTGTCTGTCTGGTTGTCGTCAATAAAAGAAAATATCTCGGTCTGAGAAACGATGATAAACCTGCTGATGAACTTCGAGTCCACGCCCAGCAGTTTTTCGATCCCAGCCGTTACCGCCTTGTCACCGCGGGCTACTTCCTTACCGTCAATCGTAAGAATCGCCTGCTCTTTTTCTGGCAGCAGATGTCGGGTAACGACGGCGATGTGCCCATTGTGTTCGAATTCGAGCGTCGCATTGGACGGCTCGCCTTCTTTAGCGTATTGGCTGATGTTGTCAGCCTTCACGCCGTAGTTCGGGTTTTCGCCGGTGAGGAGCCAACGGATGGCTCCGAAAAGACTGCTTTTGCCGGAGCCGTTTTCACCAAGAATGGCAACGAGACCGCGAGTAAACTCACACGTCCTCTGCCGATGGTGAACCCAGTTCCTCACTTCCAGTTTCAGAAGTTGCATGGGGTTCCTCGTTCATAAACTTGGCAAACTGCGCTTCCAACTCTTTTGCTGGCTCTTCGGCAGACAATACCGCCGCAGCCAGTCGATATGTTTCGTTCTCTCCGCCCACCAAATCAGATAGGGCGGAGAGCAAGTCGTTCTTGACGGCCTCGCGGCTTTGGTTCTGCCGCGGGCCTGTCTTGTCTGTCAAGGCTTCGCAAAATACGTGGGCCAAATCGGCAATCGCCGTATTGATCCGCAAGAACGCGTCGGGAAGTTGCTTGTCGAATTTGACGCGCACCAACGGCTTGCGAATGTCGGGGTGGTGCCCCGCGGCGATTGCGCCGTCAACAAGCGCGTTGATTTCTTTCACCAACTTGCCGGCGCACAACTCGTCAAGCAATTCAACGTCTTTGACCACGTAGTTAATCACGCCGCGCGTTTTCAATTTGTGCGGTGAAAACACAATCTGACCTTCGTGCTCGCAAATCACGAAAAACGACTTGTGCGGGTCTTCGCCCATATCCTGCATGGCGGTCGAGCCGGGCGACAGCATCTTAATCGGCTTGCCCTGCGCATTGACGCTTTCGGCCACCTTGGTGACGTGAAAATCGCCCGCTAACACGGTGTGCACATGATGCACATCTGTTAGTTCGCACTCAGTGCGGCCGATGTTTCCCATGAAGTCTTTCCAGACCTGATGGGTGATTAAAATATCTGTATCTTCTGGCACTGTCTGGAACGCGGCCTGAATCTCGCCGCGTGGAAGCCAATCAAGGCCCCACACGCCAATACCGGCGTCACCGAATTGCGCACCTGTGTCGTGCAAGTGTATCGGCCACGGATGCACGCTCAGCCACGGCGCGTTGCGGTCATACTCGTGATTGCCCTGAATGTAGTACACATTCAACTGCGCCGTCTGCATACGCGACAGTCCTTCGCACAACTTGGCGATAGGTCGCGCAGAGTTGCTTTTCTTCTCCAGCACGTCGCCGCCAAGGATCAGCGGCAGATTGTGCGCGATGCAATAATCAATAATCTGCGCAAAACTGTAATAGGCATCGCCGTAAATGCCCGGTTTTGTCGACCACGCGCCGTCCTCCAAATGGAGGTCAGCGCAAAACACAAAAAGCGGCTGCACGCCAAACTCTCCTACTCGTCTTCGTCGGGGTCGTACAGCATGTCGAACTGCGACATGCCAAAATCGTCATCGTCGTCGTCAAAGTATTGCTCGTCTTCGTCTTCGACTGGCCACACTTTTTTTGTGGGATTGAACGGGCCTTCGTACCATTTTTTTGCTGCGCTATCAAACGGAAAAAATTTGATCAGCGTATTGAACAAGTTCGACAGCAGGTCGGGCATTTTGTACCCGAAGTCTTCTGGTGTCTTCTTGTACAGGTCTACTGTCTTTTTCCATTCGGTTGGCTTGCCGCTAAACCAGCCGTCATTGATCGGAATTTTTTCGTTGCTTTTAGCCGTATCAACAACCGACACAACTTTGAAAAACGACAACGAAAATAAATTGGTCAGTTCTTCGGGTGTCGGGCCGCTCGGTAGGTTGATTTTGCGGATATGATCTTTTCGCCGAATGCGGTTCAACTGCGTCTCGAAGTCGCTGTGCATTTCGTCGAGCGTCAGCGCCATTTTTGTCGCGTCGGTGAAACTCTTGATTCCCAGTCCGTTTGGGCTCATCAAATCCATGACGGAGCGAACAAGATAATAGTCGCGGCGCAGTGTCGTGACATACAGCCGGATGAACTGTATCTCGACCGGCGACATCGAGGAAAATTTCATACTGCACCCACGGCATTACGCCTGAGACACAACAGAACTTTCAGGAATTGCTACGGTGTTTAAGATAGCATTAAACCCGTGTTCTGCCCAGTCAAATTTGTAATGCGGGCGGTCTTCTCGCTCTAAACACTCTACTACGGTAAACGGCACAAGCGGGCGATGACCAACGCGTACAAGCACGCGATCGCCGACGGCATATTTGCCACAAAAAGAAACCGCTGGCGCCACAGTTAGCGCCGCACGAAAGAACGAGACTTTGTCGTTTTTGCTTTCGGCGTGGCGGCGTCAAGAATCTGCTTCGCGAGCGTACGCAACGCAAAAATCTCAGCCGCCATGAACTTCTGCTTGTCGAGTCCGCATTCTTCGCGGAGTTCGCGCTGGGCGCGCTTCCAAACAGAAAACAGTTCATCCTTTAACGCTGACATGAGAATCCCTTCTAGTTAAATAAAGTTCACATCTACCCGCGGGCGATCCTGCTCAAGCAAGATGTTCCGCACATTGACCAGTTGTCCTATTTCCGCCCGCTGCGTACGAATCTCGCGGCGCAGCGACTCGATGTAATTGGCGGCGTCTATCATCAATCCGCCCGCTTCAGTGCGCGGTTGTTGGGCCGCGCATAACGTCAGCCGCTTTACGATATCCATGCGTTATTCGCCCTCCAGATTTCGTATGGCGCTTTCCTGCCCCGGACTGGCTTCTTCGTCCCAGCGGGTTGAAACACCACCGGCCGACGGCCGAGAATCTCCGGGACGAATCCACACGTAATCTTCAACAGGAACCCGAATTTTGACCACCTCGCCGTTCTCTACACGTTCAATCAGCGTTTCGCGGACAACGACGTGTTTATATGGCTTCGGCGGCCAATCGCCGCCGCGCGAGGTTATGCATCCCATTTGCAAACAACGTAACTCAAACGTCAGCCTCCGTGCGGGTATTGTAAACGTTTTGCGAATTTATTCAACGCCGGAATCAGCCGCCAACTGACTCTGCATGCTTTCGAGTCGCTGCATGCTTTCAAACTGCTCGCGCTGCATGGCTTGAAGCGTCTCGTTCGACACCTTACGCACCATCATGGTCAGCCGGGCTGGAATCACGACGTTGTTGTCGCAGTCGTTGCAGCAGCGGCCGTGATTGACCGGAAAGGCATTGTTGCCAAAATCCCAGCCGTTAATCTTTGGAATTTCGTTGAAACAAATTGAACAGAGCATTGTATTTCCTAAAAAAAAAATGCTGCGCAGCACTTAATGTGTTTACTCAGCCTTCAAAAGGGATTTTGAGCGGCGCTTCTTAGGTTCGCCTGCTTCGTCAATGGCAATATTGTCTTCGCCCTCAACGTTTGCAACGTTCTCGGAAATCACGCGGACACTGAACCGACCAAACGTCGGCCTGCGCTCACACAGCCCGACAAGCGTACCGGCCTTCTCCAACCAGCGCGTCACCTGCTTTACCGTCACAATGGACGACTCGTAAGCCAAGTCGACAATTGCCGACCAGTCGTGAAATATTCCGCGCGTAGAAATAATCCGGTTGCGGTTACGCACAACCGACACTGTATACCTAAACCCCTCAGCGCCGGGCGTTGTCCGCGGCGTGTCATCCTCGAACATTTCCTGAATCGTGCGCGGGCCGTCGTACTGAAGCGCGAAGTAACCGGGGTCGGCCGGGAAAACGGCGCTCTGGGCAATCTTGCCCTCCTTGTTCTTCTTCGCGCCGCCGATCATCGACGCCACGATGTTATCGCCGGGAAGAACCGGGCCTAGTTCAGGGTGCATGTATATGCCGCCAGCAAACTCAATCCGGCTCATCTCCAAATAATCAGCGTCGACCTTGTTTTTCTTCGACGAAATCGCCGACAACTCCTTCGCATAGGAATTCAACCGATCAGCCATCTGCGGGGCCTTAACAATCAACGGGCAATCGCCCGTAAGTTCGTATCGCGCAATCTTCCAACTCATTTTGGAACAGCCTTTCGTGTCTGTTTTGACAAAACAATGTAGTTACCGTCAAGTTTCCGCTTGGCGTATCGCCTGCGGCGGATAACGTCAGTTACCGCGTTGTGGCACTGCCTACAAAGTGTAATTAAATCTGTTTGAACGTTCTCGTGCCAAAATCTCTCATATGTTTTATGGTGCACTTCAAGCGGCCAATCTGTACCGTCGTGACAACATGTTTGACACATGTAATCATCGATCTGCAACCGCTCTTGTCGCTTTTCTTCCCAACACGGGCTGGCCATACGTAGGTTGTAATTGTCTGGCCGCCACTCTTGATTGAAAATGTTTGATTTGTTTTTCTTCCTTGACTTTGCGCACATTAAAAAATCTCTCCATGCGCTACCCTGCCAAACCGGACCATACTGCGCCTTGCCCTACCTGACTCCACACCACGAATGTGCGTCAAATAAAACCATGCCTCGCCGAACCATGCCGAACATAACCGGACCGCACCGAACCGAGCCGCGGACTACCGTGCCCACGCCACAACTGTAGGTGAGATAAAACCATGCCGCGCCGGACTACGCCTCGGCCCACCAGACCGTGCCTGACCATACCGGACCCTGCGCTGACCACACCCTGATTAGACATCAAAAAAATCCATGCCGCGCCAAACCCCGCCCTGCCGGAATAGACCGAACCTTGCCGGGCCGAACCGTGCGCCGACCACGCCCCAATTGGTTGTTAAATAAATCCACGCCGTGCCCTGCCGGACTAGACCGAACCCTGCGATGCTGCGCCTTGCCGTGCCACGACCACACCCCGAGTGGGCGGCAAATAAATCCACGCCATACCAAACCCTGCCCAACTTTGCCTGACCTGACCATGCCATGAAAATGCCCGACTAGGATTTGAACCTAGACAAAGGGAACCAAAATCCCTTGTGCTACCGTTACACCATCGGGCAACTGCGCGTGCATCCTTGCGTTTACGACTTTCGACACGCGCTTGAAAGGAGTCCGTCTTGTTTGAGCGCTGTCGACTTCGGCGTTATGACCCACCTCCGACTGGGGCACTGGAGTCGCCGGAAAAGCAGCGACTTTCGGCGCGGCAACGGGGAGCCAGCCCTCCCGCTAATGTCGTCGGGCGACCATGCTAGCAAATTTGTTTGCAAGTTCAATCGTGGTGACGTTATCTGTCTTGGCGTTGTGCAACTGGCCGACCATGTGCGGCACGTACAACTCGCGCAAGCGTGTCAAAGAGTAACCGCCGGCATGAAGCCCGGCTGCGTTTAAAAACCGCGCTACGGCTGCTGTGTCCAACGCTGGGTACGTGAAGTACTTGTCCCATTGCGCGTCAGTCAGCAAATACGCCCGAAGGAAATTGATATCAAAGCCGACGTTGTGCCCGGCTGGAATCAACCGCGCCTTGCCGGACTTTGCAATCATCTCCTCAATAAAAGCGACGAGCATGGCGCTGGCTTGTTTAACCGGCACCGCATCTGCGTCGTGCTCTGCGATGTTTATTTTGTTCACGGAGAGCGCGCCTGCTGTAAGCGCGTACTCTTCGTGCTTGATCTTCATGTACAACCCCAGCGGCGAATCCAGCGAGGGGATGATCGTGAATTTCGCGTCGACACCGATGCACGACACAGTGAGCAAACTGTGTTGCGGCGTCAGACCTCCTGTCTCAGTATCGACAAACAGGTACATCAGTTGAAGTTTTCTTCTGGTTCCTCGGGGTGCCCTTCAAACCCCACGAATTCACCACCCTCATCGTTGAAGATGATGCCGGGCACTGTTTCAACTACATCAATGTCATCGGAGGCTTTTCTAGCCGCCCGATAGAGCAGCGAGTAAATTTCGTCGCCATGCTCTTTTCCAAAACGCATACACAACAAACCGCGCACCGTCAGGTACTCCTCATAAGGCTCCATCACCTCGGGTGTCGGTTCGTAGTCATCAAAATCAGCAAAGTCTGAAGGCATATACCACTCAAAAAATGATTACGAGTGAAATCAAACGGTCTTTCAAGGGAAACAAATAGACGCCGCGCAACGAATACAGCCGCGGCGTTTCGTGCCGCATCAAGACTGTGTCAGCGCCCTTGGCATCTGCGCGGATTAATTCCGCGGTACTGTACGGCCCATGCGCATCACGACTCGCGGTCAGCACGACAAACAAATCCGTGTCTGGAATGGGAAACCGCGTGGTAGCACCAACCGGCCCCGTCGCACCCGGGACGCCAATCATAGCCGACTCTTGACCGATGTCAAACGCATGCTCCAACGCCGAGATATCCTCGACGCCGGCGACGCCGCCGTGCAATGGATGCAACATCTTGCCGAGTCCACCATTGATGATGAACTCCAGTTGCGGCTTTGAAATGACAGCATAGGTTTCTAACAATGGCGCGGCAACGCCAAGCGCAAGAAACAACGACGTCGGCGCGCCGGGAAACAGCACGTCGCATTTTACAATGCGTAAGTGTTCGTAGTCTTTTGGAACGGTGATGAACTCGCCGCTTTCGAGCAATACGAAATAGCGGTTGGTGCCGTTGTCAAAAGCCAAGCCGCGTATCTCTGGCCCCATCGACTTCTCAGAAATCGGCGCGGAGAAATACACGAGTTTGGCGTCAAGTTTCGCCAGAATATCGTCCGTAACGTTCGTTGGCTCGAACACCCGCTGCGATAGCCGGTGGTTAAAAAGTTCCGGAACTGGGTTGGCTTTTAATGCCGGGGGCTTCTCGGTCTTTATTTCATCTGCAACCGCCGTCGCAATCTTTTTAACGATGTCTTTGAGCAATTGCTCGGTCGGCGGTTCTGTTTGAAAACGGCGCAGAAATTCCAACAAGCCCAGCAGCAAAATCTCGTCGGTCATCTTGACCGGGACACCGCACGACCACACCAATGACGTGTAAGTCTTGGACAGCAGCGTCTTCGTAATGGAGAACGGAATGCGGTCCCAATCAACCGCCGGTAACGACACCAGCAACTCTGCTAACGCCAAAACTGTTTTCTGCGCCTTCGTGTGACGTAGCAGTTCGACGATGCCGGCTGTGAAAAATAGTTTCTCTTGGTCTGCGCGGTCAGAAATGTTTTCGATAAATGTGTCAAATTGTTCAGTCAGGTAGTTGTCGTCGCTCATGGGTAATTTTCCCGGCATACACGTCGTTGCAAGTTTGAAATAACTGACTCAGTGTCGTTATTGTTGGTGGGTCTAAAAAGATGACGCGGCCGCCACGGATGGTGATCTCTGTTTGAAGGTTGTCGTCCTGTCGTGAAAACAAGACAAATGTGAATCCAGTCTGTTCAGGTTCGGTAAGTCTCAGGGCGTCGAGCCGCTCTAGAAACATACGCGCGGCACGCTGGCATTCTCCGGCGACGATCAAAACGCCGCCCGGCGAACCAAAGAAGTGCCGAATGTGTTCGGTGTAGGCGAGTAGGTCGACGTACGCGGCCGCGCCAATCGCCGCGCCAATCTCGGCCCCGCGGACGCTCGGGGCTGTGTGCCGGCCGACCTCGCCAATCTCGGCTGACACGAAAACGGGGAAGCCACGGTCGTGCACGCACGCCACCAGACTCTTTTGCCGATCAGCGTCCGCGGTGAAGCCTACGAAGCCAAGCGCCTCGCCGTAGCCGATCCCGCGGTTCGCGGCAAACCGCGCCACGGAATTGATATCTGTAGGCGTCGCCCCGTGTGCTTCTCGCAGGTCGTGCGCTACGGCTGTCAGCGTCGCGACAAGCACGTCGGCATAGTCGTTCGTGAAAAACGGCAGCACGCACTGAACCAGCGGCAGGGCACACGCGTCACTACCTAAAAAAAATCCTATCGGCTTGCGGTTAGTGCGCGCGGAATACACAACCCTACCAGCGTCTTCGTAGGGTTGGATATTCCGAATCGGCTCGTCGATAAACGAAAGCCGCGCGGCTGGAAAAAACGCAATGCCCGAGTCGTTGGCAATCGCGTCAAATACGCGAAAAGAACTTTGAATACGAGACGGCAGAATTAAACCGTCACACTCTTCAGGGCGCGCTAATATTTCTCCGGCGCCGGACAATAACCACTCGGCGCGCACACCAACGCGTGCGACAATCTGCGCCGCCATGGCTACGCTCAGCCGGTTGTAGCCCAGCAGCACGCGCGACAAATGTCGGTAACACAAGTTTGCCGCGGCAGCAAACTCGTGGCTGTCGCCGCCAAACAGCAGATTGCAAAGATAAATAAGCCGTGCTCTTACGGCCGGGTATTCATTCCAGATTTGCCGCGTGTTAACGCCATATTTTGCCATCGACTCCCGTGAGCGGCGGCGGCGGTTTTCACGCGGACTTCTGCTTGTCACGACGCGCCTGCTGTTCTTTATCGCGTTTCCGCATTTTCTTCACAAGCCCGCTGCCGGCGCTACGAAACTTACCGTAGCCGCCAACCATGCGCTGCTTCGCGGCCGCGTTCAAATACGACGCGGCGACGTCCGAGTCTTCGGTGAGGAGTTCTTTTGGAAATCGCAGGAACTCGATCATCTCTTGCCCGAGTTCGTTTTCGGCATCGTCTAGAAATCTTTCTTGCCATTTCTGGCCGCCGACAGACAACACCGTTTTCTTTTTGACAATACGCGAACCCTTGATATTTGTCGCGCTGATTGGCGGTTTCTGGCCGGGAAGCGTTAAAAATACCTGCCGAAATTGCAACACAAGGCCGCCGTCAACGGGCCACCCGACTAGCCGCCAATACGACCCAACAGTTGTGCGTTGAAGTTGTTTACGTTGCGCAGAAATAAATCGTTTGTACCGCAGCAGTTCTTTTTGAACGGTTAACGTAGCCTTCGTACGCGCTGCCTTATCGGCAAACGCAAGCCCCGCGATATCGGGTAGCGAAATAAACTGCTCCGTCGTGTAGAACGTCGTGTACACGCGCGCAGTTTGATTCTGCCGCAAGAACGCATTGAGCACTTCGCGATACTGCTGGTGCTGCCGCATTGCAACAGAGCACCAGCATGCCGGGCAAAAGTTCGTGTGCCCGCAAGACTTGAACTTGTGCTTCTTGCGCTGCATCGCCGGCGGATAGATCACCGTCGTCGGCTTACAGTACGCGCACAGTTTAAAAGCAGAGACGGCGCGATCGACGTCGAAATAGTGCGGGTTCGGAATAATCCCGCGCACAAGAAAATACTGGTCGTGCTTCGAGAGTTCGTACGCCCGCGTCAAAAACTGCTGGCGGCGAAAATTAACGCAATCGCGAACCGCCGGCACGCTCTTGTCGTGCGGCGGCAAATCGTACGTGGCCGCCATTGATATCAAACACGGACTGCGTTCGCGATACGCAACAATCGGCAATGGCCAACTCATCGCCTTGAAATAGGCGCTGTCGAAAACGTCGAGTCCGACAGACATCAGCCATTCTCCGGCGCTTCCGGTGGCGTGGTCGTCTGGGCGGCTTCGTTTTCGGCACGCTGTGCTTCAGCCTCAAGCCAAGCACGTACGTGTTCCATGCGCTCTTTCACCAGTGCAATGGCATCTTCGGCTTTTTCAACTTCTACAAAAGGAAGTTTTTCTTGCAGGTGTTTCCACTTTGTCTCACCTACGCCGGCTACGTTGATTTCGCCGGTTTCCGAGTCCGCAAAGTCATCCAACGTGGCCACGGCAATGGCGTCGGCGCGTGACCTAAAGACGATGATGGCGTTGTCTTTGGTGGAAAAGAAACTGGTGCCCTTTTCGTCCGTAATGACGTACCGAACGGGAACTTCGCCCGTGTCGATGTAGTGCGTGCGCTTTTGCGGGCTGCCGGGCTGATGCGCGGCTGCCGGAGAGCAGCAGTACTTGAACTTCTTGCCACTACCGCACACGCAGCGGTCGTTCCGCCGGGTTCCAATCCCGCGTTTGAGCATTGCTCGCCTCCTTGCTTGAGATCGAATAGCCTACCCGCCGTTCTGGGCAGGTCAAGGTCGTGTTTTCCCCGAGAAAAACGGGGGTTGTTACAAAATCTCCGGAACGAAGAGACCACCTTAAGTCGTTATTTGACAAGTGTTTATGACGCAAAATTTGGTCAAAATGTCCCATTTGACCGAATCACTTTCCTACTACGTAGGAAGAGAGCCTTCGGCAGGCAAAGAGATTGGGGGCACGCCAGTAGCCTCCATTACTCGTTTTATTGCGCCAATAGACTCTTCTGTCTGCATTGTTAGCGCCAATAATCCGTACTTCATCCCAACTAGCGTTTTCATGACTTTCTGTAGGTCTGATTTAGATATCTGCACCGACTCACTAGGGCTCATGCGGTTCCTACAGGTTCTGGTTCGTTGTCTGGAACGTCGACTTCCGGCAACGCGTCGAATAGCGCATAATCCATGTCCAGAATGAGTTGAGTCATTTCCAGTTTTTCATCGTCGTCAGTTTCGTTGACCGGGACGGCGATAATACAGCGCATGTGCGGGTCACATAGTTTACCGGCTTTGTGCTCATGCAACATCGTAAACATAATCGGGAAAAACTTGTCTTCAGGCAACGCGTCAATCACTGACTGCGGGATTGTCCGATTGTATTTCAGGACGTTGGTCGAAATATGATTAATCTGGTTTAGGTAGTTCTTGTCGAGGTATTTGACTTTGCGCGGCATTTTGCTTTCAACTTTTTCTTTTTTACGGGAATTACCATATACGACCCTTTGGGCAAACTAATGCTTAGGTCGCATTCTTTATCCAAGACTGACGGGGCGACCTCTTTTGTCTTGTCGCGAAATTCTTTGTTGACTTTTTCGTGGTGCTTCTCTGGCTCGAAAAACGCGTAGATTCTGTCTGAGTGCTCGATAACTAGTTTCATCACGAAATCTCCATAAACGAATTGTTCCGCCCGTCGAATGCGTACTGCCGTATTTCGACGCGACGGTAACGGCCGCCACTGAGCCGTCGATTTTCTTCTGGTGTGCGCCGGGCGCGAATTTCAGCGGCTCGAATTTGAATTTCTTCCGGCGTTGGGTCAACTTCTTTTTGCGGCGCTTTTTTTGCGGTATCTGGTCTTGGCGGAAATTTATTTAGTGCCGCGTACTCGCGAAGCCGCTCTCTCGTAATGTGCAACTTTTTTGCAATGCGGCTTATCGATAAATTACTGTGCCACAGCGTCAGAACTTCGAGAAGAATTAACTGCTTACTACGTGGCGGCAAATCCGTGCCTACGGCGCTCATGTGTCCTCTAAATAAGACAAAAGAAAGTGGAGAAGAAATAAGCCACAGATCAGCACTAAGACATACAAAACGTTGTCGTTTGTAATTGCTGATGCTGCGTCAGCCAGAAGAGGTGGCATGGGCGCCAAGAATAGCGATCGCTTCGGCTTGCCGCAAGGTCTACTGGTCGAATTTGTAGCGGCCATCGACCTCGCGCACTTTCTTCGTGATTTCGTCGACAGACTCGACGCTCACGAACTGCCCGAGAAGCATGAGCGCGTTGAACGCCGTAGCGTCGATGCCGGTCTCGTCGTCGAGGAGCGCGTTCGCCAGAATGTGGAACAGCGTAACGAGCGGATTATGTTTGTCGTTTATTCTTTTCTTCGGCATCTTTGTCCTCCATGACAACGTCCCAGCCAATATGCGCAAAGTTCGCCTTTGTCGCGAGAAAATCACTGTCGTCGGCAAAACCAAGACTGGTGCAAACCAGCCGCTTGTTCTGGTGATCGACGCGGAACATTGTGCCAGAGCGTGGAATGCCCCACACGCCGCCGTCCTTGATTGTGCGGACGAGATTCTCACACCACGCGATGATTTCCGGCGTGGGCG
>Ga0214917_10001048_pt1 | contig 36057 bp, 37 predicted proteins | sample LL_1208_BB_MetaG_FD_177983 | JGI IMG/M metagenome (GOLD analysis project Ga0214917, IMG submission 177983) | Freshwater microbial communities from Lake Lanier, Atlanta, Georgia, United States - LL_1208_BB | ecosystem: Environmental > Aquatic > Freshwater > Lake | place: USA: Georgia | collected... | reverse complement strand
TTTAGATAAAAACATACTCAAAGCCTACCTAAAGGGCTTGGGCCTTTATTTTTGGCCATTTCAGCGGCGATTTAGGGCCGTTTTCGGGCATTCCGGTTTACTTGATTGGGAGCCGGAATTTTTGTGCACCTTTTCTGTGGTATGCTTATATGTCAAAAAATGGGGTAATTTTGAGAGGAATATTTATTTGAAAGGCAGTTTTTAGACGAACTGCCGTTTGCTACCATCGCGCCTGGTATCCTATGTGAATTTTAGATTGACCAAACCCTGGACTTTCCCCGGGAATCATTCCCAAAGCATAAACCACAGAGAAAGTTCCCGCTTGCGTTAAAAAGGTTAATCCGCCTCCAACACCCATTTGCCATTGACTTCGTTTTTCTTGGTTTAATTCCCGTCCAAAACGACCCAAATCAAAAAGAACCTGAAACCATGACCCCCTATCAAAAACATACCGTATTTCAGAGTTCGCATAGGTAAACCAAGTAGCATACAACGATTCTTCATCTACACCACGCAGGCTATGAAGCCCCCCGAACCTCCGGGTTTCGCTCATCAACAATTTCGGACTATTCAACCACCAACCATGCACCCTGAAAAATGCAACCCAGCGTTTGTATATAGGCTGAATTAAGGCGGCCTCGGCTTCCATTTCAACAACCAACCCTTTGTTTGGGAATCCCAATGTGTCGGTGCGGAATGTGCGTTCACCCGTATTGGCATTACACCGTATAAGATGCCCCATCCTGGGAGTAATAGGATCGTCGGTGAATTTGTGCTGCCACTGCAAACCGGCCGAGACCGATGAGGCTTCCAGCCAACCCAAGCCAGGATTTTCTGCACCCGGAGCAACGGTACTCTGCCGCAATTGAATAAAACCCGCCAACATAGATAATCCCGTGGGTTTCCAGCTTAACCCTGTCCTTCCCTCTATTTGAGAAAATGCGGAATCGATGCGAAAAAAACCAAAGTCCCCCATCCAACCAATTCGGGTACCAAAAAGATAAGGCCAGGTGGCTTGAACCTTCAATTGTTGGGTAGAGGCTTGAAGGCGCTGCCACTTCAAATTAAGTTGTTCGGCATACCCTAAGAGATTCTCCAAATACAAGTCCAATTCTCCGGTAAATAAAAATCCCCCCGTTTGATTGTTTTCAGGCATTAAGCCAAGAATCCCTGAAAAACGATTGGTTTCCGCTTTTTTAAGGGGCCATAGAACATCTACTTTTCGGCCTCGCTGCGTTATTTGGGCAAGGCTTCCTTCCGTCAAAAGGCCGGCCGACGACAACACCCTGCTTCCCGCTTCAATTTGAAGTCTATCCACGGGGCCTTGAGGGTAAACCCCACTCAAATGATGCAGCACTTTGGGAACAAGGATTGTGGACGGAACACACTGAACAGAATCGTAGGTAAACCTCGGCCCCGCCACAACAATGGCCTCAATTATCAGGCGTCCTTCGATTTCGGATTCCGGCTTCGGTTCCAACTGAATTTTTGCTTCGGCATATCCCGCTCTTTGAAGAGATCTAAGCATTTTTTCCTTGATTTCAACCCATATTTCCGGCCTTAGGCGGTGAGGATTTTCAGGGAATTCCAAAGGCAATACAGATTCCTTTACCAATATATAATCCCACTTATTACCCCTATGCAGAAAAATCCAAACGGTATCGCCATGCAGACGTAGGGTGTCGGCAGAGGCAAGGACATAGCCCTTTTTTTGCAAAAGATTTATTTCGTTTTGAATTTGCCTTTTTGCCTCAATGGTGTCCTCACAAATAAAACTTCGCCGGGGCCAATCGCTATTTTCCAAGGGTGCCAATACAATCTGAGATTGCAATGCCGCCGCAAAAAACAGAACGCAAAAAACAAAAAACCGCTTCAGAACAAACATTAATTGCTTAATTGCCAAGGAATGGGCAACAACCCATTGTCTTCTAAAAAAGTATTTGCCAAAGAAAAATGTCGGCAGCCGAAAAACCCTTGATACGCCGACAATGGGGAAGGATGAGGCGCCAAAAGTGCCAAATGTTTTTTTTCGTCAATAAGGCCTATTTTTTGGTGGGCAAATTTGCCCCACAATAAAAAGACCACCGAGGGCTGTTCCCGGCTAACTACCGTCAATACGGCGTCCGTGAACAGCTCCCAACCCAAATTCCGGTGCGACCCCGCCATTCCCGGAGCTACAGTAAGAACAGTATTTAGAAGCAATACGCCTCGGTGTGCCCATTCTAAAAGGTTTCCGTGGCTTGCAGGGGAAACTCCTAAATCGTCTTGAAGTTCTTTATAAATATTTTTTAAGGAAGGAGGAACAGGAATCCCCCGTGGCACAGAAAAAGAAAGTCCTTCGGCTTGCTGTATTCCATGATAAGGATCTTGACCTAGAATTACCACCTTCACCCGGTGCAAAGGGGTTTCATTCATTGCCCTGAATATCTGATTTGCCGCAGGGTAAAAACCTGTGGTGGATTGCACCTCAACCAGCCTTTTCCTTAACCCAATCATATATGGCTTTTGAAATTCCCCTTCAAGGTGGCGAAGCCAACTTTCGTTCAATTGAATCGATTTCATTCCCTTTGCTAGGTTTTTTTCAAAGAAACAACACTTATTCTTAATAAACGAATGATTTTTTAACGCTTTATTCCTTTTAGAGCCAATAAATTTCAGCTACTTTTGAAAAAAAATATAGAGAATGAAACGTTCATTAATTCTGTTGGCAGGCACTCTATTGGTAGTGGCTTTGCTTTTCGCCTCATGCAAATCTGGAGAACATTGTCCGGCGTATGGAGGTTTGTTGCAGCCTGTACAGGTAGGTTGATTTTATCCCGAAATGTCGGGCTATCTACTATCTTGCCGCTTTTCTAAGAAAAATCGGCTCAACAACTTCCCACACTCTTCATTTAAAACACCTCCCTGTACCTGAGTTTTTGGATGCAACTTTCCTTCAGCGGTAGAATTAAAACCGTATTTTAAGTCTGTAGCTCCAAAAACGATAACCTCTGGTCTGGCCCAACGCAACGCACCAGCACACATCATACAGGGTTCGAGTGTTACGTAAACCCTGCAACCCTCTAAAAATTTTGAGCCAAGAAAATTCGCAGCAGACGTAATCGCCTGCATTTCAGCATGTGCGGTAACGTCTTGTAGGCGTTCTGTTAAATTATGCCCTCGAGCAATAACCCGATTTCGGGAAACAACCACGCAACCCACAGGCACCTCATCCATTTCATACGCTTTTAGCGCCTCTTTTAGTGCCTCGGCCATAAACCATTCGTCGCTCAGTGTTTCCAGCATAAGGTCAAAGATAAAAATCTAAGTTTTTGATTTTTGAACCTATGTATTTCCCTTTTTAAATTAACATTGAATGGTGAAAGAAGTTTTGCCTTTTGGCGTTCAACTACCATAGAAAGAAAACTACCTTTAGTGCCTATGCGAATACTGTTTTTTATCGCTTTATTTTGGGCTTGCTTTGCAGGACTTCATCCACAATCCTTGCATCCCACTGCTGCGGCATGGAAGTGGGCCGATTCTACTATGAAGGAATTGACCCCCAGGCAACGGGCCGCTCAACTGTTTATGGTGGCGGCCTATTCCACAAAAGGAACCGAACCCCAGGGCCAATTGCTTGATTTAATCCAAAATCAAGGGATTGGAGGCCTTATTTTTATGCAAGGTGGGCCTGGAAGGCAACTTTTGCTAACCCGACAGTACCAAGCCGCAGCCAAGCTGCCTCTGCTTATTTCAGCAGATGCAGAATGGGGGTTGGCTATGCGACTAGATTCTACCTTCTCTTTTCCCTACGCCATGACCTTAGGTGCCATTCAAGATGTTCAATTGGTACGAAAAACCGCTGAACACTTAGCCTTTCATTGCCGGCGAATTGGGGTTACCATGAATATGGCTCCAGTTGTGGATGTTAACGTCAACCCGAAAAATCCCATTATTAATGGACGCAGCTTTGGAGAAAATCCTAAAAGGGTAGCTGCATTAGGGACCGCTTTTATGCAAGGTTTGCAGTCTGGAAAAGTAATGGCGTCCGCAAAGCATTTTCCGGGACATGGCGATACAGAAAAGGATAGCCACCTTACCCTTCCGGAAGTGCCGCATCAACGCCCTCGCCTTGATAGTGTTGAACTGATGCCCTTTCGCGAATTGATCAAACAACGCTGTGCCTCTGTAATGGTAGCTCATTTATCCGTTCCCGCTTTAACAGGCCGGTCTGAAAAACCCACCACACTTTCCAATAAAGTGGTAACCCAATTGCTAAAAAAAGAATTTGGTTTTGAAGGCCTGGCAATTACCGACGCTTTGAATATGAAAGGTGTGGCAGAACAAAACCAGCCCGGAGCCGTAGATGTGGAAGCCCTTTTGGCTGGAAACGACATCTTACTTTTCTCTGAAAATGTCCCTAAAGCCCTAAACTTAATTGAAGAAAAACTCAAAAACGGTTCTCTGCACCAAGCCGATATCAATGAAAAATGCAGAAAAATTTTAGCCTATAAATTTATGTTGGGTCTGGCCCATGACAAATCCCCATCGATGGCCGGACTTCAAAAGGATTTGCACCGAGATATAGACCGCCGGCTTATGTTCGAAATCTACGAAAAAGCCATTACCCTACTCCAAAACCAAAACGATATTATTCCATTCAAACGCCTCGACACTTTAAAGCCGGTGTTGATTGAAATTGGAAAATCAGAGGGCCCCGAGTTTTTCAACCGCTTAAATGACTATATGCCTGTTCAACGTTTGAGCATTCCCGAGGATGCCGCTGCAGATCAGATAGAAGAGCTTTTGCAGCAATCAAACCGCTACAATTTGGCAATAATAGCTCTGCACAGGCCGGGCGAAAAACCCTTTCGAACCAAAAACTGGTCAAGCTCGGCCAAAAACATGGCCGAGAGGCTTCAGCAACGTATGACAACTGTTTTGGTGCATTTTTCTTTGCCTTACCATTTATTGAGCCTTGGAAATATCAAGAAACACAAGGCTATTCTTCAGGCCTTTCAAGATGTTCCCGCTTCTCGAGATATGGCGGCTCAGGCCCTTTTTGGCGGAATTGGTTTGAACGGCAGATTGCCCGTTAGCCTTCCCGGGCTTTTTTCAGAAGGCTCTGGAATAGATACCAAAGGAGGCCTAAGGCTTCGGTATGCAGAACCCGAAGACGTTGGAATTAATTCAGAAGATTTACTGCCCCTTGATGCCTTCATGGCCGAATCCATCAAAAATGGTCACTTCCCGGGGGCACAAATCTTGGCCGCAAAAAATGGCACCGTTTTTCTTCAAAAAAGCTTCGGACACTTAGACTATGTTGAAAATACGCCCACTACCAATAGCCATCTATTCGACCTGGCAAGCATTACTAAGGTGGCGGGCTGCTTACCTCAACTAATGCGTCTGGTAGATGAAGGCAAATTGGATTTAAATCAAACCTTAGGTTTTTATCTGCCGGAACTCGCATCATCCAACAAGGCTCCCTTGGTTCTCCGAGATATTTTGAGCCATCAAGCCCGTTTAATGGCATGGATTCCTTTCTACAAAAAAACCTTAGACAATGGCTCGCTTAAAACAGATTTTTACAGGTATCAGCCTGAACCGGGCTTCGAACTGCCTGTGGCCAAAAACCTGTTCTGCCTGAATTCATTGCCCGACTCCATCCTGCTTTGGGCTATTGAATCACCCCTGTTGCCGGAAAAAAAATACCTCTACAGCGATTTAGGATATTATTTTTTAACCCGAATCGTTGAACGCCTTTCAGAAAATAAGAACTTGGAATACCTCCATCGTCAAAAAATCGCCCTGCCCTTGGGTGCACACAGCTTAACCTTCAACCCAAGCCTTTATTTAAGCGATACCATGGTAGCACCTACCGAAAACGATCTGGTTTTTCGAAAACAACTCATTCGTGGCTTCGTCCACGACCAGGGCGCTGCTATGTGTGGTGGTGTAGCCGGCCATGCCGGTCTTTTTTCAACCGCAAACGATTTGGCCAAATTGATTCAAATGTTTTTGAATATGGGCGAATATGGAGGTGAAAGATTCATCCAAGATTCTACCCTTAAAGAATTCGTAAAATGTCAATTCTGCAAAGATGGCAACCGAAGAGCAATCGGTTTCGATAAACCTTCGCCCGATGGAAATGGAGGTACCGCATGCGACTGCGTAAGCTACCTTAGTTTTGGCCACAGCGGTTTTACCGGGACTTTGGTTTGGGCAGATCCACTACACAACCTGCTTTTCATATTCCTTTCAAATCGGGTGTATCCCGACGCTGAAAACAATGGAATCATTAAAGAAGAAATTCGAGCAAAAGCCCAACAAATCGTCTATCACGCAATAAACGGATAATCACGGCAGACTTACTCTGCCGTGATTATCAAAAATGCTGCTACTTTATAAGCCGGTAACTGCTTATCCTTTCTCCATAAAATGCCTGAAGAATATACAAACCCGAAGAAACTTCAGTGGTGTTAATCTCCTCCTGTTCCCCCTTTATCTGCCCTTCAAAAAGAAGACGGCCACAGCTGTCAAACAGTTTCCAAGTTCCAAAAACAGGAATGTGCTGCCTTAGTGATATTTTTTCGGAAAAAGGATTCGGAAAAACAGTGAAGTCGGGTTCAAACGATTCTGAAATACCCATTCCCCCGCAATCTTCCGTTACCAAATAGGTGTGTTGTGCTGTACAATTCATGTTATAAATCCCCATCACTTTATACGAGCCCGGACCTACAATCCCTACACAATCATTCAAAGGCAAATTGATGGTGTTGTTTTGATTGCCCGTGTAGGTCCATCCCTGTACAATCATCGGACAATCCAATATGCAAACCGAATCCGGCAAAGTGCAATAAGTTTGGGTAAACGTTGCTACAGGAGGGAAAAATTGGATGGAATCTGTTGCAGAAGCACTGCAATTGTTGGCATCTACCACAATCAAGTTAATAATATGCCATCCTGGCGAATTGGTTGAAATGGTTGTAACCGCTGAATTTGGCGACATGATATTCAACGTGGGGGAAGTCCAAAAATACTGGTAGGGACCAGGGCCACTGGCAGTTGCCGTTACCTGGGGGCCTGTACAATTCGATACAGCCTGACTTGGGGCTTGGATGTTTGCAGTACATCCTGAACCCGAACCGCAATCCTGACTTACCAGATAGGTATGAAGTGCAGTACAGTTCATGTTATATACCCCGATCACTTTATACGAGCCCGGACCTACAATCCCAACACAATCATTCAAAGGCAAATTGATGGTATTGTTTTGATTGTCGGTATAGCTCCAGCTCTGTACCATCATCGGACAATCCAATATGCAGACCGAATCAGGCAACGTGCAATAGGTTTGGGTAAAGGTGGTAACCGGTGGAAAAAACTGAATGGAATCAGTAGCCACAGAGGTGCAATTGCTGGAATCTACTACCAATACCGAAAGGGTATGCCAGCCCGGTGTGCTGGCCGAAACATAAGGAATGGCAGCCGTTGAAGAGGATATGTTCAAGGTCGGCGAGGTCCATAAATACTGGTACGGACCTGAGCCACTCGACAACACAGAAAACTGAGGACCAGAACAGTTTGAAACGGCCTGGGTTGGACCTTGGATGCTTGAAAAACACTGCGCCTTGATTTGGGCAGTGATTGCAAAACATAAGCAGATAGGGTAAAACATTCGATTCATATGCATTAAATTTTGGGGTTCTTTCATAAGACCACTTTTTTTTATCCTAGTTGCAATGGATTCAGAATTTATGCTTTTTTAAAGCATATTATGGGTTTTGTAAACCTCTTGCTTGAACAATCCTCCTATTTTTCGGGCAAAAAAAAAGTCCGGGATGCCCGGACTTTTCCAATAATTTGTTCAAATGCATTAACGATTGTTGGTGGCGTTCACAAACTCAAAGGTTCCGTCGGTTTTCTTTTTCCAAACAACGGCAACAATTTCAATTTGGTCTAAATCCCAAGTTGGGTCATAGGCAATGGCACGAGCCCAATGGGTTAATGCTCCTTTGCTAGCTCCGTTAGGCAAAATTTCTTCACCCCAGGCTCCACCGGAAGTCGCAGCGGCCATCAACACATGGTGGTGCACAAAATCAGGAACATTGGTGCTTCCTACTTTTTGAGTTTCAACGATTTCACGAGCCAAGAAATAGATGGCTAGATGGTGAGCACCCGAAACATCGGCAAAATTTTTAACATAGGCATCAATGTTAATTTTACCGGCATTTGGACCCGCTCCAATGCTTGTACGAAGACCAACACCCATTTTGGGAGCCAATTGAGAGGCATCGTTTACAATGGTAACCGCTTGACTTACATTGGTACCAACCATTTGTTCGTTTGCTGCGAAGTTTGGAGTACCTGTATATGCCCATTTTGAAGAAAATTGATCAACCAGCGGACCATTTGCTGGAGTTGTCAGGTCGTCAGAAACCTGCAAAGCCATTCCTAAAAGTTTGCCGGAGTTCCCGTCTACAGCACTCGTAAAGGCAGGAGCCCCCCAATCGCCGCAAGGACCGCACCAAGTAGCAGTAAACTTAACAAAAATGGAATTCTGCTTCTCAGCAATGTAAACGCAAGAGGCATCATCTACGGTTGCATTAGGATTAAAATTAACAGAGGCCGGATCTGTGCAACCTTAATCCCTGTTCCTCCGCCATCTGTGATTAAGCTGGGTTCAGAACAAGAAACCATAGCGGCCAAAGCCACAAAAAATAAGCCTTTTAGGGTAGTGCTTGTATTCATAATTCAGGATTTTTACTGATTTAGACTACGAAGTTAATAGGAATGCTGCTTTAATGCAAGAATTTACAAGTTAAATTTGAACGTTTGATTTGTTAATGCACTTTTGAACCAACAACCCTTGTGGTTTGTTTTAATATTTTGAGATTAAAATAGTGCAAACATCTGACTTTTAAACTTCAATTTTTTTTAACCTTCATTTTGTTTACAGAATGTAACACCTGCTGAATTTCGGCATTTTGGTCTAAGTTTCGTTACTTTGTACAGGTTTTAAGCAAAAATATGATAAGCAACGCCTTCCTAAACATCGATGACCCCATCTACAGCCAGAAAAAAAAATACTCTTGGCTTGATACGTTGTTTCTTCCTGCAATCAATGACCCAAGAGATTTGCCTTTTGTTCATTTAAGCATTGCTCTGATGCTCATTTTCCCCCCCTTGGCCCTCTGGCTGTTCATTGATTTTTCTTGGTGGATTGCGGCCGTGTATCTGTTCTTAAATTGGGCCCTTTTTCTTGGGCCATTTATTTTGATGCTTCACAACACCTCGCACCGCAGTTTATTTAAAAATAGATACAAGCATTTCAATCAATTTATTCCTTGGTTCATTGGTCCGTTTTTCGGTGAAACTCCGGAAACCTATTACGGCCACCATATCGCCATGCACCACCCGGAAAACAACCTCGAATCAGACTTAAGTACAACCATGAAATACAGACGCGATAGCAAATGGGGTTTTTTCCTCTATTTCATCGAGTTCTTTTTTATTGGCCTGGTTGAACTTGTTCACTATTTGCACGGAAAAAAGCGCACCCCTATCATGCGCCGCGTTATTTTGGGTGAATTGTCTTTCATTGCTCTGGGTGTTGCCCTAACTTTCTTGAATTTCGAGGCGGGTTTGGTCGTTTTTTGGTTGCCTCTGTTTTTCAGCCGTTTGATGATGATGGCGGGGAATTGGGCCCAACATGCTTTTGTAGATGCCCAAGCCCCTGACAATTGCTACCGAAACAGCATAACCTGCATCAACAGTCCCTACAACAAAAAGTGCTTTAACGATGGATACCACATTGGGCATCATGTTCGGTCAAGCCGACACTGGACCCAAATGCCCGAGGATTTTTTAAATAATATCGAAACCTATGCCCGTGAAAAAGCCATTGTTTTCCGAAAACTAGACTTTACCTCTGTTTGGTTCCTATTAATGTGGAAACAATACAAAACCCTTGCCCGTTTTTACGTTCAAATAAACCCTGAAAACCCATTGTCTGAAAATGAAATCATTGCCTTGCTAAAACAACGCACCCGGAAAATTGTTAATCGAAACTATATTGAACAAATTTCGTTCGCTTGATTCATTTTCCTTCCGTATTTTTGTAAAGCCTGAACCAAAAATAGGTTTCTTCAGTTCTTTCTTTGTAATCCTAAAACAATCCTTATGCCTTTTGAATTAGCCCCTTTACCTTATCCGGCAAACGCCCTTGAGCCACATATTGACGCACGCACTATGGAAATTCACCATGGCAAACACCATGCAGCTTACACTGCAAATTTGAATGCGGCAATCCAAGGCACCAACATGGAAGGGGAATCCATTGAGGCCATTTTATCTAAAATATCCTCGGCTTCCCCTGCCGTTCGCAACAACGGTGGCGGCTATTTCAACCACAATTTGTTTTGGAATTGCATGGGCCCAAATCAGACCGGCAAACCCTCCGGGGAATTGGCTAAGGCCATCGATGCAGCTTTTGGAAGCTTTGATACCTTTAAAGAAGAGTTTTCAAACGCCGCTAAATCTCGGTTTGGTTCGGGTTGGGCTTGGTTGATTGTTCACGATGGGAAATTGGTGGTTTGCAGCAGCCCCAACCAAGACAACCCTCTGATGGACGATGCCCCCGTTAAAGGAACGCCTATTCTTGGCTTAGACGTTTGGGAACATGCCTATTACCTGAATTATCAAAACCGTCGCCCTGATTACGTTGCGGCCTTTTGGAACCTGGTGAATTGGGATTTTGTTGCTGAACAATTTCTTAAAGCAACCAAGTAATTATTACCATGACCGCGGTCGAAAAAATTACCAACAATGTTAAAATTGCGGTTCGAATCCGGTTCATCCACGAAGATTCGAGACCCGAAGAAAATTATTTCCTCTTTGGCTACCGCATTTCCATTGATAATTTGGGAGACACTCCCATTCAACTGATAAATCGTCACTGGTTTATTTTCGACTCTATTGGCGAACACCGAGAGGTTTCCGGACCCGGTGTGGTAGGGCAACAGCCGGTAATTGCCCCAGGAAAACGTTTTACCTATGAATCCGGTTGCAATTTGCGTTCAGAAATAGGCAAAATGAATGGATTTTTTACCATGGAAAACCTCATCACTCAATCTGTATTCAAAGTTGAAGTGCCGGAATTCCACATGGTTAGCCCCAGCAAAAAAAATTAGGGTGATACGCCCCGAAGATCTGGAAGCCGAATCCACATTTAGCTTTTGCCGAAGTTCCGGACCCGGTGGCCAACACGTAAATAAAACCGAAACAAAGGTGCAAATGAAGTGGAATCCCATGGATTCTGCTCTGATAAGCCCTGAGCAGCGGGAACAATTGCTGAAATATTGGAAAGGCAAATTGCTGTCCGACGGTACTATTTTGGTGGAATCCGAAAAAACCCGCTCCCAATGGCGCAATAAAAAAGATGCCATAGCAAAACTAATCCTGCTCATACAATCAGCCCTAACACCCGTCGCTCCACGCATACCCAGCAAGGTTCCGAAAGCAGCAAAAGAAATGCGCCGAAAAGAGAAAGAACATCGCTCCGAAATAAAAGCAAGCCGCAGACTGTAAATGCGGCATCCAATAAATGTTGCCTGTGCCGCAGAACCGAAGCAATCTAAAGTTAGCCGTTGAGCGCCTCAGCACCGGCAACAATTTCCAAAATCTCGTTGGTAATGGCCGCCTGTCTGGCCTTGTTATAACTAAGCTTCAATGCCTTAAGCAATTCACCGGCATTGTCGGTGGCCTTGTGCATGGCTGTCATTCGGGCACCATGTTCCGCCGCATGGCTGTCTAATACCACCTTAAACAACTGGGTTTTCAAGGTCAAGGGTATCATGTTTTCAATGATTTCTGACTTGCCGGGCTCATAAATGTACTCGGTTGAGTATTCTTGTGCCTGAACTTCATGCCGCATGGGCAAAAAGGTTTCTTCCATGACCTGCTGCGAGGCGGCAGTGATGAAACGATTGTATAAAAAAACCACCTTGTCGGTGTTGCCTAGTCGGTAATCTGCCATAAGAGAATCTGCAATGTGCACCGATTCGCTGAAAGTAAGGTTGTTGAACAATTCATCATGGCTTGACTGCAATGGATATCCGTTCCGCAAAACCCATGAAGTAGCTTTTTTTCCTATGCAAACAAAACGAACCTTTCCTGTTTTGTGCAGCGTGGAAAGTTCTCCATTAAGTAGGGCTATGGCTCGGCGAAGTACTTGGGTGTTGAAAGCTCCACAAAGTCCTCGGTTTGAAGTTACCAATACCAAGGTGGCAGATTTCAGCTCCCGTTCAACCAAATAGGGACTTTCGGCTTCTTCCAGCGACTGGGTTACATTGCTCATAATGTACTGAAGCTTTTCTGCGTAAGGACGCATTTTCAATACAGCATCTTGAGCTCGGCGCAGTTTTGCAGCCGAAACCAGTTTCATAGCACTGGTAATTTGCTTTGTCGAGTTTACAGAGCTAATGCGGCTGCGGACTTCCTTTAAATTCGGCATAGTTGTATTTGCGTACGGGCTTAGGCAATTGCGCTGCTGATTTCAGCGGCTACTTTATCCAAAACAGAGGTTAATTCATCGGAATATTCTCCTTTTTTAAGCCGCTCCAACACATCGGAATGCGACGCTTCCAAGGCACTCAAATAACGCTCTTGAAACTCTTTTACCTTTGAAACAGGTACGCTACGCAATAGATTTTTGGTGCCGGCATAAATTATGGCAATTTGTTGTTCCACCCGCATAGGCTGAAATTGCCCTTGCTTTAAGATTTCTACGTTGCGTGCACCTTTATCAAGTACTGATTTGGTAGAGGCATCTAAATCTGAACCAAATTTTGAAAAGGCTTCCAATTCCCTGTATTGAGCTTGGTCCAACTTTAAAGTGCCGGCCACCTTTTTCATGGATTTAATTTGGGCACTGCCACCCACACGAGATACGGAAATACCCACATTGATGGCGGGTCGAACCCCCGAGTTAAACAAGTTGGATTCCAAGAAAATTTGCCCATCGGTAATGGAAATAACATTCGTGGGAATGTAAGCCGAAACGTCACCCGCCTGGGTTTCGATGATGGGCAACGCAGTAAGAGAGCCTCCACCTTTTACTTTTCCTTTCAAGGATTCAGGCAGGTCGTTCATTCCTGAAGCAATGGCATCGTTGGCAATGACCTTGGCGGCACGCTCCAGCAAACGGCTGTGCAAATAAAATACATCTCCGGGGTAAGCCTCGCGACCGGGTGGGCGGCGCAACAACAATGACACCTCACGATAAGCCACTGCTTGTTTCGACAAATCATCGTACACAATCAAGGCAGGACGGCCTGTGTCGCGGAAGTATTCGCCAATGGCTGCACCGGCGAAGGGTGCGTAAAACTGCATAGGTGCCGGGTCTGCAGCGGAAGCGGCAACAATCACCGTATATGGCATAGCTCCCCTTTCTTCAAATACCTTGGCAATCCCGGCTACAGTAGATGATTTTTGCCCTATGGCAACATATATGCAAAATACAGGCTCTCCCCGATCGTAAAATTCCTTTTGATTAATGATGGTATCAATAGCAACAGCCGTTTTTCCGGTTTGCCGGTCTCCAATAATCAATTCCCGCTGTCCTCGGCCAATTGGAATCATGGCATCTATTGCCTTAATTCCGGTTTGAAGTGGCTCGTTTACCGGTTGACGAAAAATTACTCCCGGTGCCTTGCGTTCCAATGGCATATCATAACGCTCTCCTTCAATCGGCCCTTTGCCATCCAAGGGCACGCCCAGGGTACTGATTACCCGGCCTAACATGCCCTCGCCAACTTGAATCGAGGCAATTTTACGGGTGCGCTTTGCAGTATCGCCTTCTTTGACTCCTTTGGATTCGCCCAACAATACGGCCCCCACATTGTCCTCTTCCAGGTTAAGAACTATGGCCTTTACACCTCCCGCCAATTCAATCAGTTCTCCGGCTTCTACATTGTTAAGGCCGTAAATCCGTGCAACTCCGTCGCCAACTTGCAATACGGTACCCACTTCTTCCAGTTCAGTGGCCTGGTTCAAGCCGGCCAATTGTTGGCGCAAAATCGCCGTTACTTCTGCAGGTTTAATCTCTGCCATGATTTATTTATTTATTTAATAATAACTTTTTTAACTCCGTACTTTCGGGCTACGCTATCGCGTTGAGCTTTGTACAGCATTCCGCGGGTGGTGCTAAATACTTCGGCCATGCTTTTATCCAACCTGCTGTCCCAAATTAAATCATTCGCTACAACAACGTCGTTTACTATGTAGCGTTTGCTGGGAACTTTGGGATACTCTATTTCGCAAATCTTTTTCAAACTTGGAAATCGTACCACATAGTATTCAACCCGACCGGTTGGATTGGAAGGGGTGTAAAATCCGGGGTCACGAAAAATATGGTGACGAATCGTCATCAGGGTATCGTTGCCATGTATGGGAAGAATGTCAAAACCGCCCCCATCCAGGTCGTCAAGAATTCGAAAGGAACTAATGCCGTCCAGAATAACTTTATCGTTGTTGATTTTGATTTTAACGCTTTGAGCTGCCAATGAGGCAAGGCCAACGGCAAAAAACAGGAGGGTTAAAATGTTGTTTTTCATAATTGAAGGTTTTAAGAAACAATTCTGCACCAAACACCATACCTCTTTTGTGGCAGGCAAAATGTTCGGCTGAGTTTGATTTTTCATGTTTCCTCTAAGATACAATTAATATTGAGCCACGTAAGGATTGTCTTCAAACTCCCGCTTAAAGGAATCCAGTTTGGTTTTGATGCTGGCATCCCATTGTTTGTCTTCTACACGAACCACAACCCCTCCGATCAAAGTAGCATCAACAGACTCTTTCAACTGAATTTGCCGGCCTTCTTTAAAGAGTGAAGATGCCTGAACCATGTCATTTATTCGATTGCGTGCCGCTTCAGTAAGCGGAACCGAAGATTTTACCCAAACCCGAACTACGCCCATTTGTTCCTGGTATAATTCATCGTAGGCTGCAGCCACCTCGCCAAGAATATTGGTTCGACGCCCCTTCAGAAGCTTTTCAAAAAACTGAAAGGTCAAAGGCTGAAATGCCGAAGAAAAAGCAGCTGCAAAGAACGGCAGTTTTTTTCCGGGAGCCAGTACCGGATTGGTTAAAAATGCACGTACTTCGGACTCCGTAATCCAGACTTGTTGAAAGCCAAGCAAATCGGCATGCACCTTATCGGCAATTTTTTGCTCATTTGCTAAGCTCAACAAAGCACCGGCATACCTAGAAGCCACCATGGACAAACCGCTCATATCCTTAATTCAATGACATTTCGTTCAGCGCTTGGTCAACCAATTTTTCGTGCTGCCCACCCTGTTCCAATTTTTCCTTCAATATGCGTTCAGCAATTTCAATGGAAAAGCGAGCCACTTGGTTTCTCAATTCTACATTTGCTTTAGCTTGTTCGTTCTTAATGGTTTCACGGGCCTGTTCCAACAACTTGCCGGCCTGCTCTTTGGCCTGCTCCTTTGCCTCAAGGATGATGGCCTCTTTGGCCTCGCGCGCCTCTTTAAGCAGTTGATCGCGCTCCAGCCGTGCCTGCAACAACAAAGCCTCATTGTCTGCGGTCAGCTGAGCCATTTTAAGCTCTGCTTCTTTGGCGGCCTGCAAGGCCTTTTCAATGCCCGATTCCCGCTCGTGCAATGCGTTTAAGATTGGTTTCCAGGCAAATTTGCGCAGCACAAACAGCAAAACCAAAAATGAGATGGTCATCCAGACCACCAATCCAATCGAGGGATTAAGTAAATCCATGCTTATGATGTTTTTTTAAAAGAAAAGAAAGGATCTGCCGGCCAATCGCCGGCAGATTTCTTTTTTTACTTATTTAACACTCATAGCCAGGAAGCAGATAACTGCACCGAACAGAGCAACACCTTCAATGAAGGCGGCCAATACGATAGCAGTACCGCGAATATCACCGGCCGACTCAGGTTGACGGGCGATGCTTTCAGCGGCTTTGCCTCCGATTTGTCCGATGCCGATACCGGCACCAATGGCTACCAAGCCGGCTCCGATTCCTGCGCCCAAGGGGCCGTAGGTGGAGATTTGTAAGATTGCATTTAGCAAATTTGCCATGTGTGTTGGGTTTATGTGGTTTACGAATTAATGAGCATGTTCATGGCTGTGATCGTGTTCTTCTACCGCTGCTCCCAACATCAACGACCCCAGCAAAGTAAAAATATAGGCCTGTATTGCAGCCACCAAAAGTTCCAAAATCAACATTGCTACAGTAAACAAAGAGGTTACCACTCCTACCGTATGTCCTACCACCGATTGAAATGCAAAGGTGATTCCAATGATGCTCATAATGATGATGTGTCCTGCCGAGATGTTGGCAAACAAACGAATCATCAAAGAAAACGGCTTGGTAAGCAAACCAATGAATTCAATAATCAACAGCAACAGTTTTACCGGAACCGGAACGCCCGGAAACCAAAAAATATGCCCCCAAAAATTCTTGTTGGCAACCGCCAATTGAACCACCAAAACGATGGCAGCCAAAGCAAAGGTAACGGCAATGTTGCCCGTTACGTTTAATCCCCCTAAAAAGGGAATCAATCCCAATAAATTGTTAATCCAAATAAAAAAGAAGATGGTCAACATCAACGGCAGAAATCTACGGTAATGCTTTTCGCCAATAGAGGGTTTTACCACATCGTCGCGCACAAACACAACCAAGGGCTCAAGCAAGGATTGCAATCCTTTGGGAGCTTGGCCGATCCGTTGAGCATAGGATTTGGCTGAAGCAGTAAAAAGGAGCAACATCAATAAAACCGACAGCACCATTCCAAACACATTCTTAGTGATTGAAAAGTTGTAAAAAACAGATTTTCCGCCAATGTTTATTAGTCTGGCTTCTTGAGCCGCGGTTTCCACATGCCCTTCCACATCCTGTTTTGGTTGCCCGGCGGCATCTAAAACAGGTACGGTTAATTTTCCATGGTGGTAAAGGTATTTTCCACGAACAAGTCCTTGGGCATTCACGTGGTGCAATTCAGAGGAAGAAAACACATCCCAACCCTGACCAGGAAAATATAAAATCACGGGCAAGGGAATGGAAAGGGGACCAATATGCAGTCCAAAATCGTCAGAAATGTGATGCAAAATCTCGGAAGTCCCAAACGATTCTTCCGAAGTATGTTCATGATTCGCCCGTTCCGCAGCATTTACCCGCAAGGAAATCAAGCTAAAAATCACAGCAACAATCAGATACATCCGGTGCATTAGAGCCACATTCTTTTACCGAGGGCAAAGGTAAAAATTATCCTTAGCACACATCTTGGTTCTGAAAAAAAAGCCGGTTTTGTTCAACCCTGGATTTTTGATTTTTTGATTTGGGGCGGGTTTCGGGCTTTCGCGGGTAGTCCGCGGCAGGCAGCTGCGGGCCCAGCGGCTTTACGGGGGCTCCCAGGGTCGCCTCCGCAGCACGCGGGCCCGAAGCTGCCTGCCTTGCGGGCAACCCTGCTCAATCCCGCCCGCAGGTCTTGGCTTCTTTTGGCCGCATATTAAATTTTTTGCATGATTTTGCAATCGGATTCCTTTGGCGGCGGAACACCAATTTTTTTCTACTTTTATGCATCGTTAACCTTTTTTGCCAACTTTTATGAAATTCAGCTTTTTGACCACCTGCCGCCTTTCCTTATTGTTTTTAGGAATGTTGCCCGGTTCCATTGCATTATCCCAGTGCATCGGCGGAACTCCTTTTGGAACCCTTAGTCCGACTCAAAACTGGCAGGTTTTTACACAAGGATATGCCGGAGAATATCAGACTTTTACAGCCATTGCCGGTGCAACCTATGAATTCTCGTATTGCATGGCAGACGGTGGATTTTCCAGCTACGACACCGAAATCACCCTGCAAAACTCTGTAGGCACTCCAATAGCCTACAACGACGATTTTTGCAGTGCTCAATCCCGGCTAACCTGGACGGCCCCCGCTTCCGGCACATATTGGGTTCTGACTACCGAATACTTTTGTTTTACAAACTTTACCTCTTCTACTTTGGCATACCGTATATTGTCCTTGCCCGGGCCCACTGACGTTTATTTGTCGGCTGCCTATTTTGCCGGTGAATACCTTCGAATACCACTGCCCCAGGTGCAGCCTCAAGTTTTCAGTGGAAAAGTAACCAACGGCAGTTCACTTACTGCCAGCGGATTTGGCCTGAAGGTTGATGTTATCAATACCGGCAACAACACCGTTATTCAAACATTTACCAGTGCCCTTAGCAACACTCCCGGTGGTTCGGTTGTAATTTACAATAACTTAGGCAGCTGGACGCCCAGTGCCATTGGAACCTACCGAATTCGGTACACTGCCCTGGCCACCAGTCAAAATAGTTTAGCTTCGAACGATACCGCCTCTTACCTTTTGTTCGTTACCGATACTGTGTATGGACGCGACGACAATGTGCCGCAAAGTACCTTAACCATTGGCAGCGTTACCAGCCCCTCGCCCGGTGAATTGGGTGTGAACTATCAATTGTTCGCTCCGGCCAACCTTAAAACCGTAGGAATTCGGGTAGATAACACCAGTGGTTCTGCAACCGGCTCTACTCTCAATGTTATTGTTCGTTCTGCCGGGTTAACCGGTGTTCCGGGTGCTGTTTTAGATACTTCCGTTTCGTACACCGTGCCTGCCAATTTAAACGGCTGGGTAAATCTGCCCCTTCGTCATGGTCCTTTAAATCTTCAAGCAGGAAAGATTTTTGTCGGAATACTTGAAGGCAATCAGCCCATTCCCGTATCTATGTTCGACAATGTCTTCTCGTTAAATTCAAATTGGGCGAATTCGCCCGGTATTACAAACGGCTGGCAAACCTTGGAGTCCCTTTCATTTACCCGAACCTATGGTGCTCGAATACATGTAGGCCCCCCTTGCCCCAACCTTAACCCCAACCTTACTGTAAGCCAGCCGAACTGCAATCAGCCTTTGGGCAATGTAGTTACAAACGTGTCGGGAGGCAACGGGCCCTTTACCTATGCTTGGAGCAATGGAGCTACTACCTCTTCGTTATCCAATGTGCCTGCCGGAACCTACATCGTTACCATTACCCAAACTTCAACAGGTTGTTCCGTCGTTGACACTGCGGTATTAAATCCAATAAACCTGCCGGTGGTCAATTTTCTTCTTCCCACCAACGCATTGTGTTTTGGTCAAAACGGCCAAATCACCGCCAACATCAGTGGCGGTACTCCTCCCTACACCTACATGTGGTCAAATGGAAGCACCAACGACACGCTTTTTGCCCCGGCAGGTTCCTACTCTTTAGGTATTACCGATGCCGCAGGTTGCCAGGCAAACTCACAGTTGGCCACCATTGGTGGGCCGCAGGCCGCACTAACGGCTTCTGCCAACAGCACCAACCCTGCCTGCGGCCAAACCAACGGCAGCATAACCCTAACAGTAACGGGCGGTACCGCACCATATTCTATACTTTGGAACAACGGCAGCACCGGCACCAACCTGAGTAATCTGGCCGCCGGAAGCTACGTGGCTACCATTACCGATGCCAATGGCTGTACTTTTTCAACAACGGTAGCCTTGGTGAATCCCAATTCACCCACCGCTTCAACCCAAACGATTTCTGCACCCGCGTGCAACGGTGGCAACAACGGCAGCATTTCGTTGAATGTAACCGGAGGAACAGCACCTTATACCTACAACTGGAGCAATGGCACTTCAAATGCAACGCTAACTGCTGCTTCGGGGACCTATAGTGTTACCATTACCGATCAGGCAGGGTGCAGTTCTGTACTTTCCAATTTGGTAATTCCTGTTCAACCCGCCATTCAGTCCAACATTAACGTGGTAAATGTAAATTGCAACGGAAATCCCGGTTCGGCTACTGTTACTGCCGGCGGAGGAGCAGGCGGCTTCACTTATTTGTGGTCTACAGGAGCCACCACCGGCTCCATCAGCAATCTGCAATCCGGTCAATACACGGTGGTTATTACGGATCAGAATGGTTGCACATTGATAGATACCGCAATTATCCAGCAAGCGGTACCAATATCCATTACTCAGGTCAACGTTTCACCGGCTTTATGTGCCGGCCAAAATGGCACAGTTAGTCTGGTCATTAGCGGGGGCGTACCTCCTTACACCTATGCCTGGTCTGACGGAAGCACAAATGCCACTTTGACTGCGGCGGCGGGCTCCGGATACTCGGTGGTTGTAACCGACGCCACCGGTTGTACCGGTCAAGCGGGGAATATCACCATTACGGCACCGGCGGCCATTTCAACCACCTTTAGCGTTCAAAATGCCAACTGTGGTGCCAGCGACGGAAGCCTTATCGTCAGTGGCAGCGGGGGAACAGGAAACCTGACTTATTCATGGTCCAACGGCACCTCCGGGGCAACCAACCCCAACCTAACTGCAGGATTCTATTCTGTTACCGTTACCGACCAAAATGGTTGCTCCATTGTAGATACTGCAGTGGTAGGAAACATCGGAGCCCCAACCGGAACCGCCGTGGTTGCAAATGCAATTTGCAACGGACAATCGGGCACGATTACTCCAAGCATCAGTGGTGGACAAAGTCCCTACAGCTATTTGTGGTCAAACAACAGCACAACTCTCAATCTTACGGCTCCGGCAGGCTCATACACTCTTATGGTAACCGATAACCAAGGTTGCATATTGAACCTGGGTCCTTTCAATATCACAGAACCGGCACCGCTGAATGTTGCGGTAAATACCACCGACGCCAGCGGCCCAAACATACCTGACGGCAGTGCTACGGCTACCGCCAGTGGCGGAACATCACCCTACACCTATTCATGGTCCGGCGGAAGCAACAGCAATTTATTGCCCGGCAACTACACGGTGGTTGTTACCGATGCCAATGGTTGCAAAGACACAGCCTCATTCACCATCGGGTCAACCATGTCTGTGGATCCTGAAAAAGCAGGCTTTAACATTTACCCCAATCCTGCAAGTACTCAATTTGATGTGGACTTGAGCAGCATAAGTGGTTTATGTCAACTGCGTTTGCTGGATTCGCGTGGTAGGGCCTTGACCTCGCAGAAGCTAGAAGGTGGGCAACGCCATACCTTATCTGTTTTAGGTCTTTCCGCCGGCGTGTATGTGGTAGAAATTCAAAATGGAGAAAACAACTACCGTCAGCGCTTGATTTTGCGTCCATAAGGAGCGGAATAATTCAATTTTAAGTAAAGCCGGGTTCAAAGAGCCCGGCTTTTTTTTGCCAAATGAAAAAGTGCGGCGATTTTTTATGGAGATGGCCGGCGGTAGGGATTGAACAAGGTAGAACGCAAGGGGCCGGCGGGAGCTGGCGCGTGGCGAGGAGGCGACGCGAGGAGCCACCGCAGCCCGCAGGCAGCCCGCCTGCCCACTGCGGACTACCTGAGAAAGCCCGCAACCGCCCAAAAACTCCCAAAAAGAGAATTGAAGGCGGATTTGGTAAAACAAAAATAAATGGTACATTTGCAACCCGGTTACTGGGAGCATAGCTCAGCCGGTTCAGAGCACCTGCCTTACAAGCAGGGGGTCACAGGTTCGAATCCTGTTGCTCCCACATTCGTTTTCCCCTTTTTTAGGGGTTTTTTTAGCCCTGTCGGGCCGGAAATTGCCTCCAGCGATGGATCAAATCTTGCATTCCGGAAGGCGGCGGCGCTGTGAATTCCATCGTTTCGCCGGTTTCCGGGTGCTGAAAGCCAAGCATTTCAGCGTGAAGGGCTTGTCCGGGAATGCAGTCGAAGCTGTTTTGTACAAAGTTTCTGTAGCTGCCGCTGTTTTCGCCGCGCAGCACGGCATTGCCGCCGTAAAAAGGGTCGTTGAACAAAGGATGCCCGATGTGCTTCATGTGCACCCGAATTTGGTGGGTTCGTCCCGTTTCGAGGCGGCAGTGGATTAGAGAAACGTAGCCGAGGGATTCTACCAAAGAGTAATGAGTCAGGGCGTGTTTTCCGTCGCGACCATCCGGAAAAACAGTAAAATGTTGACGGTTTTTTGGGTCGCGTCCAATATGGCCTTGAATGCTGCCTTCGGCAGGATTGGGGATGCCCCAAACCAAAGCGAGGTATCGGCGGCGGCTGCTGCGAGCAAAAAACTGACCTGCCAAATGGGTCATGGCTTCCTCGGTTTTAGCAACGACCATTACCCCGCTGGTGTCTTTGTCAAGTCGGTGAACCAGTCCCGGGCGTTCGACTTCTTTTCCCGGCAATTGACGAAAATGATGCAACAGAGCGTTGACCAGGGTTCCGGAATGGTTGCCAACGCCGGGGTGCACCACCATGCCGGCGGCCTTGTTGATGACCAATAGGTGTGCATCTTCGTACAAGATATGAAGGGGAAGATTTTCGGCTTGCAACTCGCCCGAATAAGGTGGTGTGGGGAATGAAAGGGTAATGGTATCGCCCGGTTTTATTCTGTAGTTGCTTTTTACCGGTTTTTGATTGACGAAAAGGAAACCTGCATCTGCCGCTTTTTGAATGCGGTTGCGGCTGGTTTGTTCCATTCTGTTGCTCAAAAATTTATCAATTCGAACGATGGCCTGGCCGGGGTCAACCACCCAGCGTTGGTGTTCATACAGTATTTCTTGATCTTCCCCCTCCCAGCTTTCCTCCATTCCTACTTAGGTTGAACCAATAGGCGCTGAACTGAGAATCCGCCGAGGCTCAAATGTACTTTTAGCAAATAGGTGCCGGATGCGGAATTTGGCAGTTCAAAGGATTGTTGAGCCTGTGCATTTGAGTGGTATTGAAAAACTTCACGGCCGGTGGCGTCGAGCAAAAGGGCGGTGGACCAATCGGCTTGTGAAACCAGAGTAAATTGGTTTTGAGCAGGATTGGGGTAAATTCTGATTGGGGCTTCTGAGAGCACCGGTGGGCTGCTGAGTTGGTCTAAGTTAAAATTGGTGGCAACCATGGGTCGCATCATGGGTGCACCGGGAATGTCCAGGGTTTCCCAGGCCTGGCCAATGCGGTAAAAACAATGTTGAGAAGCATCGTTGTTGCGGTCAAATCCTACATTCACCTTAAAAATCTGATTTTGCAACCAACCGATGTAAAAGGGGCCAGAGGTAAGGGGAACAGGTTGCTCTAAGATATAGGTGGTAAATCCGTTGTTTTGATAAATACGCCGAGCGGTTTGATCAAGGGGGCTAACGCCAATGCTTACCTTTTCAGTGTAAATGGGGGCATCATTTAGGTTTCTCCAAACATGCAAATCGATGTTTCGTGACAGGTTGTTTTCTTTGACGGGGCTAAAGTAAATGCTGATGCCATACAGGGTATCGGCGAAGTTGTTGTTGAACTTCATGGCCATATAGCCGGGAACGCCCAACCAGGCTGCAACCTCGGCTGTGCCATCGTCGTAGGCAAAATAATTGTGAAAAGGCTGAACGACCTTGACCGTATCGTTGGTAAGCAGAGCGTCGTTGTTCAGTTGAGACAGGTAATGTTTGATTCTAAATGTGGCACTGTCTTGCAAGGGGAAGTACCCGCCAAGGGCAAAATCGTAGGTAAAATCGGGATTGCTCCACCGGCTGTATGTGGAATAGCCTGAGATGGGGTATGGGCCTATGATGCTGGTGTCTAAGGGCGACGGGTTGTAATCAGCGGGATAAGAATTAATGACATTGTTGTAATGGTCGCTGACCTGAAATCCATAGCTTAAGGCACGGGTTTGGCTGCCGCAATTGCTTATTTGGTTTACCCATTTTTGCTCGATGTCGGGCATGGTAACCTGGGTCCAAGGCATCGCGGTGTATTCCCTTAAAAAATGGGGTTGAGCTGAAACAAAGGCGACATCTTCGTGAATGGTATCGGCGTGAGAGCGAAAGCGGGCTAAATAAACATAATCTAAATTCCAGTGGTCTTGGTTTCCGCTTTGATTGGCATAATTAACCCAGCGAAATTGAAATCCTTTCTTTAAAAATTGGGGATTGGTGATTGGAATGTTCACCATTCTGAAGGGAAGGGTTGAATCGCCCGGGGAGCTCCAAATGTGGTACCATTTTCCCTGTTCAGGGTCTTTAAATTCAAGCACCAAAGAATCTTGCCCGGCCGGTGCGTATCCGCGGCCTTGAGGCTGGACATAAAAAGAAAGGTACAAGCTGTCGGAGGCCGGATATTGGAGGTTGATGGGTTTAGAGCTGAGATTATCGCAGCGGCCGTAAGCAGTAGAAGAAAAATCGTAAGGGCTTCCATACTGGTCGGTTCCATCAAAGGTAACTACTCCCACAGTGGGCGGATTCAGCCCCATTGTGTTGTTGATGTAGGTTTGATTTTCAATCCAAACACTGCCATCGCCGTTGGGTGGATAAATGCGGATGGTGTCTAAGGTGTCAGCGGAAACGAAGCCGTCGGGAATTTGGGGTATGGTGTCTATGCTCAAGGTACCTGTGTCGAAGGCCAAACGGATGGGAGAAAAAGCCCAAACCAAGATGGTATCTTTGGGGGTAAATGGGTTTAGGGAATCGTTAAACTGAATTATTTGGTGAGGAACATTTAAAAAGCTGTCGATTTGATTGCCTTGACTTAAAACATAGGTAAAAGAGGGGCCTGAGGTAAATTGGAATGGCCATTGCAGGGGTGCCGGTTCAACCCGCACCGAGGTGCAAACTGTGTCTATGGGTGTGGCATTGAACCATGGTTCAAACTTCATGAACCTATTTGTGCTGAAATCGTCTTTTAGGGGCAGACTTAGGGTGTCAAGTGCAAAAAAAACCTTGGGCTGATTGGAGGTAAAAGACAGAATTTTAGTGTTGTTTCCGGAGGTAAGGCGGGAAGCGGAATGGTTCCATTTTGCGGGATTAAATTCCAGCGGTCCGGTCAGAAATTGAGCTTTCAACCCAATTGCCGACAAGGTCAGCAGGAGCGACAGGCACAGCATAGGGCAAAAGCGATTCACGGGTATGAAAAATATTGGGTTAAGGTAAACTATTCCAATGGGATTTCAAAATCGGTCAGGGCAGAATCGGGGGCCAAGGTTTGATTTAAGAGCGGGTCAACAATCACGACCACCTTGCTTCCCTTTTCAATTCGGCTGCCGGGTTGAAGTTTTTTTCCCTTGAACAAAACATCAAGAACGGGAGGATTCAAGTCTAATTTGGGAGCGCTTCGGTCTGAGGCATAAATTTGTTGAATAACAAAGCCCCTTTCCTTGAAATCGGCCTGAAGGGCTCGAAGGCTCATCAAATGGTAATCGGGCACACTTATTCTTGCCTCGCCCAAAGCCCGGATAAATAGCCGTATTTTTCGACCTCCCTTGGCCGGGCTTCCTGCTAGGGGAATTTGCTCTAAAACGCAACCTCTGGGTACTTGTTTCAGGCTATCAGGCACCTCGAACAGGGTGTCAGCAAAAACACCTTCAAGGGAAGCTTGGTCAAGCAACTCGAGGGCTTGTTCCATAGGAATACCTACCACTTTTGGCACAATGACTTCGTCTCCGTGCCGGGTAATCCACCGAAACATAGCAAAGGTAAAAATGACCAGCAATGCAAAAACACTTGCTGCACCCAAGGCGTTTAGGACGACGTTTTTAATGCCGGGTTTGGCTGATGGTTTCATTTGAAATGAGAGCGTGGAACGAAGATAAGGTTTCCTGTGAAATTTAAGGGCATTGCCTAAGCGACGGAAATGCCTGGAACTGAATTTCAATCAAGGTCTTTTTCAGGGCCGGGTTTGTGCATCATTTTTCGCACGGAATACTCCATTTGTTCTATTTCTCGGCATCCGATAAACCATTGCTGTTCGTTTTTCAAAAAAAGGCGAAGTCCCCGATCGCCCGACAAAGTAATGGCACGGTCGCCTGTTTTGAAGTTGAATTTCAACCCCCAACCCCAAAATTCACGGTCAACGCTAAAGGCTTGGGTTTCGACGGATTCCAAATCATCGGGAGCGAAACACCGGAATCTGAATTGGAAGGGGAACAGACGAACGTAAAGGCCGCTTTCGCGCACCCGTATTTGCACTTTAGCGAGCGATATCAAAAGCACAATGATTGTAAAAGCGGCCAAAATGCCCATGACAAAATTTGCAGAGGCCAGCGGGACATTCTCTTGATAGTAGGCGAAATACAACCAAACGGCGTCCATACCAAAAGCAATTAGCCCTAATCCCCAAACCCTAAGAGTTGATAAGCCAACGTCTTCGGTGTGAATATTGTTTTCTGCTAACATAGAGCAAAAGTAGAAAAATTAAGGCTTATTGATGAAAAATTGCGTGTTTGGTTTTACAGTAAGAGGGGAAAACCAACTTGTTTTGAGAATTTCGACCATTTTTTAGAGTGATGGATTGAACTTGGTAAAGTGGGTTTTGTTGAATGGAAAGGCGGGTGGAGCATTAGGTTAAGGACAAGGAATATGAAATGGCCTGAGTTGCTTTGCTATGCCGGGTTTTTAGGGATTAATCGTTTGGTAAACGGGTATAAACGGGTAATAAGCGTATAACGAACGGGTAAAGGTTTTTGGGGAATGTACCTTTGTAAAGGGGGGGCGTTTTCCCCCCGGGGGGGCCGAATCGGTAGCGCGGATTTGGTACCCAACAATGCTATTCCAAACACCGAATCGGCCAAAGAAATGAGGCGGCTTGCGGCAGGGATTGACGAGGCTACCCCGCAAATGCCGAAACGGCTGGCAGCCTTCACCCGGCAGAGCGACGCGAGGAGCTACTGCCGGGTGAAGGCTGGCCCGTTTTCGGCATGCGGAGTAGCCCGGAAAGCCCGTTTGCCGCCCCTATACAACAGCCTAAAATTCGGTAAGGAAGCGGGAAATGCCTTGTAAGGCCAACAGGTATTGCTTTAAAAAAACTGTTTAATGAGCAAATTTCAAGGTGTTGGGAAATTTTTATCGTTGGTTTGCGCATCGGGAGTAAGTTGTTGAAAAAAAAATCCCTGCAGAATGTAATTATTGAGGCGATTTTGAAAATTGCGTTTAACTTAGAGCAAAATTTAAAACTTAACCTTATGAAATCTTTCAAACATTTTTTGGTTGCAGGCGTATTGTTTGCATCAATGACAAGCTGCATTTCCATGACCAGCGTAACTGTATCGGACGTAAGACCCGGTGGTGGAGGCGAAGTTACAGCCTATGCCGATGGAATGGGCTTTTTGTATCTGACAGTTCCCCGCGATTTGGGTGAGAAAGTTGCTGCGGAATTGGCCGGCAAAGGTGCAGTATCTAACATTTCTACCAGCATGACCATGCGTAACTGGGGAATTATTCAGTATTACAAGGTTACTGCCAAAGGCAGCACCGGGAAGTAATCCGGGAAATTTTAAATGAGGCGGGGCTGAGCGGCAAGATTCGGAGGAATCTGCCTGCACAGCTCCGTTTCGTTTTTATTTGAGTGGATTGGTATTCTGATTTGAAAAACTTTATGTCAAAAGGGAATAATGCCATCAAATTATTACCTTCGCACCTTGTTTTAAACAACATCATGAAAACTGGTCCTAAATTTTTCTCGGGCAGTGTCGATCGGGCGCTGGCCAAAGAAATTGCCCAAGCCTATGGTTCTGACTTAGGTCAGAGTCAATTGGTAAGGTTTTCAGATGGAGAATTGCAGCCGGTATTGGAAGAGACGGTGCGTGGTTTTGATGTGTTTTTAATTCAGAGTACCAAGGCTCCTGCAGACAATTTATTGGAGTTGCTTTTGATGGTAGATGCTGCGAAACGGGCCTCGGCCAACAAGGTTGTTGCGGTGATACCATATTTTGGTATGGCAAGGCAAGACCGGAAAGACAAGCCTCGGGTAAGTATAGGGTCGAAGCTGGTGGCCAATTTGCTGTCGGCAGCCGGTATTACTCGTGTAATGACCATGGATTTGCATGCGGATCAAATTCAAGGTTTTTTTGATGTGCCGGTTGACCACCTTTACGCCTCGTCTATTTTTGCACCCCACATGAAGTCGTTGGGCATTCCCCCGGAGGAGCTGGTAGTGGCTTCGCCTGATATTGGGGGTTCCAAACGTGCCAATGCCTACTCAAAGTTTTTGGGTTGTGGTATGGTAATGCTGTACAAGGAACGTGCACAGGCCAATCAGATACAATCTATGATTTTGATTGGAGATGTAAAAGGCAAGCATGTAATTTTGGTGGATGACATGTGTGATACAGCAGGGACCTTAACCAAAGCGGCCAATATTATGGCAGAGAAGGGAGCGGCCTCAGTCCGTGCCTATTGTACTCACGGCATATTGTCTGGAAATGCCATTGAAAAAATTCAAGGTTCCGCGCTTCATCGATTTATTACCACCAATACCATACCTCAAACCACGCAGTTTGACAAGCTTGAGGTGTTGTCGGTGGCACCTCTTTTTGGGGAGGTAATTCGTAAATTGATGAACGACGAATCGATTAGTTCTTCATTTTTGTTTTAATTCGTAGTCCGAAAAGTTCCATTATCATGAAAACGTTTGAATTGCAAGGCCAGCTTAGGTCTGAAATCGGGAAGAAAGACACAAAGGCGGTACGCCGCGAGGGAAGTATTCCTTGTGTATTGTACGGTATTGCCGAGCCTGTTCATTTTTCTGTAAATACCCCTGACGTACGTCATTTGGTGTATACACCCCATGTTTACTTTGTTGAACTAAACCTGGAGGGTAAAAAATACCAGGCGGTTTTAAAGGATATGCAAACGCATCCCGTCAGCGATGCTATAATGCACATTGATTTTCAAGCCATACAGGAGGATAAGCCGGTAGCTATGTCAATTCCTGTTAGTGTGGTGGGAAGTTCACCCGGAGTTCGGAACGGTGGCAAACTGGTGGTTAACCTACGTAAATTGGTGGTATCGGCTTTGCCTAAAAACATGCCGGATCAAATAACGGTGGATATTTCCAAATTGAATATTGGAGATGGACTTCGAATTCGGGAGATTCAACTTGAGGGAGTAACCTTCATGGAGAATGGTTCGATTGTAATTACGGCGGTGCGTATGACTCGCAGTGCTCGTTCTGCGCAGGCTGCATCCGACAGCAAATAAGATTCAATTCAAGAGGATTAAGGCAACCCGGTGTAAAAACTTAGGTAAGGCATGGGTGTATTTCTAATTGTTGGCTTGGGCAATCCGGGCGAAACCTACCAAAATACACGGCACAACATTGGGTTTGATGTGGTTGACTTTATTTCAGAACACCTTCAAGCGGAATGGAAAACGGATAGGTTTGGTTGGATTTCCAGGGGTAAATACAAAAGCCGTTCGGTCATTTTGCTGAAGCCCAATACCTATATGAATAAATCGGGCGATGCGGTTCGGTATTGGGTGAATGCCGAACAGATTGAGGCAGAGCAGCTTTTGGTCATTGCGGACGATTTGGCCCTTTCATTGGGGCAATTGCGGATTCGGCCGAAAGGGGGATCCGGAGGGCACAATGGATTGAGCGATATTGAAAGAGCCTTGGGCCACCAAAACTATCCGCGGCTACGCTTTGGAATTGACAGGCGCTTTCAATCCGGTCAGCAGAGCGATTATGTGTTGGGAAAGTGGAGTGCGGAGGAAACCATGTTGGTTCAGCTGAGTATTGAACGGGCCAAAGCCGGGGTATTGCTTTGGGTTTTTCAAGGGCTTGCCCGGGCTATGAATACGGTAAACGCGATGCCGGCCCCCGGCACTGAAAACGGCATAGATTAATAATGAATCACCTCGCATTCTGAAAATTGCTTTCGGAACAAGGCCGCTTCTCTTGAAGAAACATTGGTATTGAACACCTTTAATGTTTTTAAGACAAGCAGTTTTTCGAGGGGTTTTAATCGCCTTATCTTGCTGCCTGATACATCCAAATGATGCAGCAACGGAAATCGGTCAATGCCGTCTAAGTTCTCCAAAGGTCCGGAAGCCAACTCAAGTTTAACCAGTTTTGGGAAGTTTGGCAATGCATCCAACTTTCCTATTAAAGTAGCAGAAGCCTTTAATTCTTCCAAATTCAACAATCCATGGAGTGGCTGCAAGGAGGCGATTGGATTTCCTGAAATGTCAAGGGTTTTCAATTTGTGAAGCCGGGCGATAAATTCTATGTCTGTTAATCCAGACTCGGGCAAAATTAATTCTTCCAAAAATGGCATGAACGAGGCAGGGCCGGGCCCCCTAAGTCCCGACTGAAGGGGTTTTTGTAAAGTTGAAGCATGCTCTAAACGGTGCAATGCGTCGGGCTCCGGCAAATCGGGGTATTTGTTTTTTAAAGTTTGAGTCCAGGCCGAATCCAATTCCAGCCAATGAAGCCTAAGCCAATCGCTGTGCCAGCGCAAATTCCATTCAGGGTGCGCATGGCATACCGCTAAGGTGGATTGCAAGGGCAAAGGATTGCCATCCAGCCTTACTTGGGTTAGATTTTTTAACCCTTTTAAGGCAGAAACTTCGGTAATTTGATTTTTTTCAGCCTTAAGAACTTTGAGTTGGGTTAAGCCGGCAACCCAATTGATATTAGACAATCCGGTTTCAGAAACATCAAGGTATTCAAGGGTTTTAAATCCATTTAACACCTCGGTAGCTTTTAATTTGCAGGTTTTAAGATTTAGGTAACGCAATTCGGAAAGCGGTTTTAGGACTGCCAAATCAAAGGAGTCATTTTGGACATAGGTTAAGCTGTCCAAACGCACCAAAGCCTGCAAAAATTCTTTGCTTTCGGGCGACCAATTTCGTATTTTCGAGTCGATAGATGATTTTAATTCATTGGGCAATCCTTTCCACCAGCGTTTAATGTCGGCTGTTCCAAAGACCAAGGTAATGAGAGGGGCAGCCTGACGAAACGCTTGAGCTTCTTTTTGGCTTAGTGAACTACCATCGCAAAAAACATAATTCAATTTTTTTGCGTTGACCAATGGAATAATGGAATTGATGGGGGTAGTTTCAAGGTAAACCCGGCTTAACGAAGGAAGTGTTGATAATGCCCTGATATCGGTCAGCGGGCAATGATTAAGGCTTAAAACTTCCAGGTTAGGAAACCCGGCCAATGGTTCCAGGTCTTTGACCTGTGTGCTATCTAAAATGAGGTGTTGTAGATTTCCTGACAATTGAATGTTAATTAGATCCGAAATGGGGCAGCCGGTAAAATCGACAAATTTTAATCCTACCAACCGATTAATTTCGTTTGCATTTGAAATAAAACTGTGAGCCAGGTTAATTTTTTCTAATCCATCTAAAAAGCGTAATGGGCTAAGGTCTTGAATTTTGCAATGGCTAAGATCCAGATATTGTAAGGCATTTAAATTGCGTAATGGGGTTAAATCGGTGATGGGCAAATTTGACAAGGAAAGCCATTTTAGCTGAGTAAATTGGGCCAAGGGGCCAAGGTTTTCTATCCAAATTTTCCCACTTAAATCCAAACTGTCGGTAGAAAGTACTTTAATCAAATGCAAAGCCATCCATTCACTTTCCAGTGTAACGCTTTTCCCGGAAATGGTATACCGATTGCCTAAGTCAGCAAGGGAATCAAAAGCTAAAATATCCGACAAATAGCCGGTGTTTTCAGGCAATGGGATTTTAGCGGACAGGTAGGATTTCCAAGGTAATGGTAGGGCTTGCCACCAATGGACCAAATCTACCTCCAACCCTTTGCGGCTGGTATAGACTGAAACGATGTACAATACTTGTTTTTGTTCGTCAAGTTCAATTTCAAAAAATCTAGGTTTTCGATTTTCAAGGGTTTTTCCGTCTAAGTCAGTGGCCTTCATAATGCGTTGGGTTTCCACCAAAAAATAAGGGCGGCCCATTTGATTTGTTTTCTTTTCAATGTTCCCAACAACGTATTCGAATTCTACTTGTTTGAAAAAGAAATCAACGTCCCTTAAGTAAGCCTGAATCTGTTTGTTGGTAACTTCCCTACGGTTTTCAATCAGGTCGTCTTCAACCAAAACCTTGGCATCGCGAAATATGCGTAGGTAACTTTCACGAATCAGTGTTTCTTTGTCGGAGGTAAACGAAGAGTCGCTGCCCAACATGTTCAACGTGTAGGAGTACCAATCGATCATTCGCCGGATATCGGCAGCCCATTTATCGTCGGTAGGCTGGGATTTAGCGTAAAAACTTGAGCACAGCCCTAAAATTACCCCAATCCAATAACCCCACTTACTCACTTGGCGAAGGAATTAAGTTTGAATTTGAGCAAGGCTGCAGACGGGTAATCAACCAACCTGAATTGAAATCGGACCTTAGCTTCTGTTCTAGGGTAAAATTCCAACCATCGATTTGCCGGCAATGAAACCTGACCCCACAAACCGATTTGAATACGGCACGTTTTCTTTGAATTTCATACCATAAAATACTTAATCCATCGGGTTCAAAATCCTCTTTCACATAGGCATGCATGTTGTCCGCATCATCAAAAACTCGAAACAGGTTCATGAATTCAATTTCATGCGACAGGGGGTGCAAAAAGATCTGCCCAGTATCTTTTTGACTTTTAGCCAAAAACGAAAGTCCAATAGCATCAACGATAACCCATTTGGAGCCCACCTTTTCTTCCTGAAGGGTTAAGAAAAGTTGAAGGGTGTCGGACTTCCCTTCCCAAGAGAATACGGATTGAACTTCGGCAAGGAATTTTCCACCATGCAAATCCAAGAACTGGTTTTTGGCAATGGCTTGGTTGGTAAAGGCAATGATAATGCTGTCGGGAATTCCTGCGCTGTTATCAATGAGTAAGGGCAGGTACTTTTTTCGAATTTCCGAGGAATGGTAATCAGGGTGTTCCGGATACCAGCGTTTTCCATCAGGCCCTTCTTCTGCATTGAACCTTCTGAAAAATTGATTGACCTGTTTGGTTGAAGCTTGAAGCTGAGCCGCCCGATTCGGGTCGATTCCAAAATCTTGTGCACATGCATGGCCCCAAGTTATGCAGCACAGGATTATGCATTGGGGCAAAAAATGGCCCCTTCCCATTATTTGCTGGTGTGAGCTACGCGAACATCTCCAAGCCATACATCCCAATAATCCACAAGACGGCCTCCAATCTGGGTTTGCTTTTTCTCTACATAAATGGTGATGTCTTTTTTGGTTGTATCCTCGTATTTCAAACCCTCATTGGTTTTGCCCGTAAATTTTTGAAAAATAGTAATTACTCCTACGTAACGGCCATCAGGCTGTAACTCCAAATCGCTTACATATTGAATATTGTACCATTCTATTTCAACCTGATCGTAGTTTAAGGCCATTAAATGGTCGAAATACCTTCGTACTGTAAAATATCGAATCTCACGTCGATTAAGCGAAGAGACGCCAATTTGGGCATCGTCCGAAAACAGTTCTACAGCCCGGTCAATTACGCGTTGAGCTTCAGAAAATGGGGTGCTTTTATTGCCTACAAGGGTGATGTATCGGCTCAAATCACGCACTTTTTCCAAAGCTAATGAATCAATAGCCCGTTTTCTTAGGGGCGTAATTTCCATTGATTTTTCTTGCCCCCAGATGGCGGCACTAAAACCCAATAAAAAAAACAGGGTCATTGTGTATCGGGACATGCTCATTGTTTAATCAGTTCAAGTTCTTTGATTTTTCCTTGGTCGTCCAACTTCAATGGCTCGGCTTGGCGTTCATATTTTCGTTGGTCTTTAATGTAATCCAGGTATTTTCTAATGGTGGTGGGGCGGTCGTAATCTTTTGCTCCATTCGACGAGGTGCTTATCACAATCAATACCGGAACCTGTGCGGAGGAAAATAGGCTTAAGGCCTCCTGAATATGACGATTGGCTTCATCGGCATTGGGGGCACTGGCAATGCGTTCAAAAAAAGCCATCAGGTTTTGGAGGGATTTTTTGGCCTTTTCTTTCTGTGCCGCCAACCTTTCAGATTCTAATATCTCTTCTGCCATGCGTCGTTCTTCCTGATTTAAAAAGAGATCTACTTTCCCTAGCCATTCATCCACCTCTGCATTCATTAAATTAAGGTTTTTTATTCGATTCCATTCAGTCCGTTTTTGCTGAATGGTCATCCCATTGTCGGTCATCAAGGCTTTCAAGCTTTTTATTGCATCCTGAATGGAGTTGACTTGTTTTTCTATTGTGGTTTCTTCTGCCTTTTTCCGGCCCAAACAGCCTGGACTAAGCACCACTGCCATCAAGATAAAAACCACGGGCAGCATCAGTTTTGTGCGCGAAAAGGCAATATTATTAAAAGGAAGACAGAAAATCATAAGCAAAAGTAAACAATAATTGGCATGGACGGCGTATTATTACAAAGGCTGTGCCAAAGAGCATTTCGATAAATAGTCGGGTATTTCGGCCAACTCGAATTCTTTGCAATCGGGACAATTTCTTAATTGAATTCGAATAAAATTGGCTAAATCACGAATTTCGCCTTCGTCCAAATTAAAGTTTGGGGGCATTTCACCATCGTACAATATTCCTCCCACTTCAATCTCTCCCTTTTTTCCGTAGCGTATTGCACAAACCAATTCAGCATCGCTGCACATTTCTGGCCTATGAATAGGGGGAATAAGTTTAGCAAGTCCTTCACCATTTTCCCCATGGCAGTTCAAGCAATGCAGCACGTACAATTTTTCACCCCTGGCCAAAGATCCTGAGGCGGGTTTAAAACGTAAAATTGCCCAAATTGCTAATGCAATTACCAAAACAAATGCTATAATACCCCACCTATTCATGATGCAATTCGTTTTCAAATGGCAATGTACTTGGGCCAAATTCCCGGGGTTCATTAAAGAGGATTTTTAGATCCGCCATCAGTTTATCTACCTCCTTTGGATTGGTTCCATCGTACATACCCCTAACCCGGTTTTGGCTGTCCGATAAAATTAAGGCTCCACTGTGAGAAAATCCGCCCGGAGCATTGGCATCGGCCTCGGCAAATGAGCCATGCGCTGCTGCAAGTTCAAAAATCAAGTCCTGTTCTCCGGATAAAAATTGCCATTGCATCGGGTCGGCACCTAGTTTCTCTGCATACATTTTAAGCACTTCGGCAGTATCGTGCCGAGCGTCAATGCTAAAACTAAGCAAAACCAAGCGGTTGTCTCCCTTGAACTTATTTTGAATTCGCAGCATTTGACCCGACATTCTTGGACAAATGGTAGGACAAGAGGTAAAAAAGAAATCGCTTATCCGAATCTTTCCCTTCAAGTTTTTTGAGTCTAAAGAATCGCCGTTTTGATTGATGAAACTCCATTCCGGCAATGCCAGAACACTGGAATCTACTTTTCCATCTGCATCTGTAATGTAGGTCATTTCACCAAAAAATGGCAATGAATCTACCATTGACTCCGACTTTTTTTTGCAACCCCCTACACCCAATCCCAACAACAATAAAAATAAAGCAGATTTTGTCATGGCATATTTACCTAATTGAGTCCAACGCTTGCAAAGCCCTGCGGGCATCTTCCATGCTGTGTTTATATTGAAAGGCCACCGCTTCAATCCCTTTCAATTCATTGCGAAGGCAATCTACCCCTGCCGTGTCTTTTATTTCTGCGTATCGATGCATCCAATTCATCATTTCGGTGTAAGCATTTTCCAGGGATTTTGCCTTTAAATACCAATGGTATGATGTTGTGGAATCTGCTGCAGAATCAGCTTGATCAATGCATTTATTCTTTAGTGACATCAAGTTGCCAGTTAATGGCATAACAGAATCGTGCACTTCCAACATGCGTTTGTGCAGTTGACCAATAGCCCCGTCGGTTTTATTGGGAGACACACCGCAACCAAAGACTAGGAAGCCATTTGCACAAAGAATAACAAAGGCCTTTTTCATGAGTTCAAAGGTAGCTTATAGCCACCATTTTTTCCAATTCCCCGACTTTTTAAATGGGAAACCCATGAAATCGAAGATGCCGTTGTTTGCGACACTGCCGCAAAAAAAGAATTGAACGACACATAAATGGAATTTACTCCTTCTAAAAAAGGCCAATTCAAGCGGCTTTCGGCCGATAAAAAAAGTAAGGCAAGGGTAGATTTTTGGGGGAATTGGGAGAAAGTTGAAAAAAAAGAGAAAAAAAATGCAAAATGCCCTTGACAGATTAAAATGCCCCCCGTAATTTTGTAGTGTTTCATCGATGAAATAAAATATTTGGCTTCGTCACGTATTTGGGGTGGCGAAGGACAGCTAGGGTTCTTTTTGATGTGAG
>Ga0214917_10001047_pt1 | contig 36119 bp, 27 predicted proteins | sample LL_1208_BB_MetaG_FD_177983 | JGI IMG/M metagenome (GOLD analysis project Ga0214917, IMG submission 177983) | Freshwater microbial communities from Lake Lanier, Atlanta, Georgia, United States - LL_1208_BB | ecosystem: Environmental > Aquatic > Freshwater > Lake | place: USA: Georgia | collected... | reverse complement strand
GAGCTCGCGCTCCGCGGCCTGGCGAGTTCCGCCGGGTTCCTGCAGGCGCAGATCGCCGACAAGATCGAGACCCGGTACACGCCGCGGTTGACGTTCAAGATCGATGGCGGCGTGAAGAAATCGATCGAGATCGCCCGCGTGCTCCGGGAGGTCCTGCCGCCCGAGCCGGCGGAGGCCGCGGCGGCGGGGTCGGTCCCGTCGGCTGCGGAAGGGACGCCTGCGGGCCATCACGGCCCGCCGGCACGGCATGGTCACGGGGGCGATGCGTCGCCCGAGCCACAGACAGAGGAACCCGCATGACAGCAGCGAAGCAGCCGCTCTCGGTCCGTAAGCAGCTCCTCGGCAAGCTGCACAGGTCGCTGAAGAGCCAGTACAAGCCGGTGGCGGCGAACACGGCCCGGCCGATGCTCGACCAGGTGATGTACGCCTGCTGCCTGGAGAACGCGCCGTACGATGTCGCCGAAAAGGCCTGCGCCCGGCTGCGCGAGAGCTATTTCGACCTCAACGAGATCCGGGTGACCACGGTCGCGGAGCTCGCTGAAACGCTGCAGGACCTCCCCGACCCGTCCCGCGCGGCCCTGGCGCTGCGGCGCGTGCTGCAGGGGGTTTTCGAGTCGACCTACAGCTTCTCCCTCGAGCACGCCAAGAAGCACTCCATCGCCCACGGCATCAAGACCCTGGAGCACATCCACGGCATCCCGCCGTTCGTCGTGCAGTACGTGGTCGCGACCGCCCTGGGCGGGCACATGGTGCCGCTCGACCTCGGCGGCCTGTCGGGGCTCTACCTCACCGGCGTCATCTCACGCGAGGAGTTCGACGCCGGCAAGGTCGTCGGCCTCGAGCGGCTGATCGCGAAGAAGTCGGGACTCGAGTTCGCGTCGCTCCTCCACCAGTTCGGCTGCGACGTGCTGCACAGCCTGCACGGCGCGACGGTGAAGAAGGTGCTGCAGGCGGTCAACCCGGCGGCCGCGAAGGAGCGGCTGCCCAAGCGCGGGGAGCCGCTGCCTCCGCCCAACCCGCCGGCGCCGGCTCCCGGCAAGGAAGGGAGACGGGCCATCGAGGCCGCCCAGACGGCGGCCGAGGTGCACCGCCCCGCCGGGCCCCAGGCAGCCGCCCGTCCGGCTGGCAAGACGCCGCTGCCGCCCCCGGGCGCCGGCCCGAAGCGGTCCGCGGATGGCTCTACCAAGCCAGGCGGCAAGACCGGACCGAAGCCGTTCGTGGTGAAGCCGAACATGGGCAAGGCGCCCCCGGCGGAGGAGGCCGCCAAGCCGCCCGTCAAGCAGGCCGCGGGCGGCAAGCCCGCCGCCCCGCCACGGACCGAGTCGAAGCAGTCCAAGAAGCCCGAGCCGACGCGGCGGCCCGCCGCCAAGCCCGCGGCACCTTCCAGGTCGAAGCACGACGGCGGGCAGAAGGCCAAGCCGCCGGCGAAGGCGGGCAAGCGGCATTCGACGCAGCTCACGAGGCGGAAGCCCCGCTGAGCGGCGGCAGACGGACGGCAGGAGCATGTCATGGCAGGACATTCCCATTGGGCCAACATCGCCCGCAAGAAGTCGCTGATCGACGCGAAGCGGGGCAAGCTCTGGAGCAAGCTGGCCAAGGCGATCATCGTCGCCGCCAAGCACGGTGGCGCCGACCCGGACGCCAACCTCCGACTGCGGTACGCGATCGACGCCGCCAAGGCGGTGAGCATGCCCAAGGACAACATCCAGCGGGCCATCCGCACCGGCACCGGCGAACTCAAGGGGGGCAATCTCGAGGAGTCGGTCTACGAGGGCTATGCGGCGGGCGGCGTGGCGGTGATGTGCGAGATCCTCACCGACAACAAAAACCGCACCGCCCCCGAAATCCGCAAGATCTTCGAGATGTGCGACGGAAAGCTGGGGGGCACCGGCTGCGTCGCCTACCTCTTCCAGCGGCTCGGCGTGGTGCGGGTGCCGCAGGCGGCCTGCAGCGAGGAACGCCTGATGGAGGTGGCCCTCGAGGCCGGGGCCGACGACGTCAAGCTCGCCGGTGACCGCTGGGAGGTGTCGTGCGAGCCGCAGGCGATGGCGGCAGTGGTCGACGCGGTGCAGCGGGCCGGGCTGACGGTCGACGCGAACGAGATCGTGCGGGTGCCGACCAACAGCGTCGACGTCGACGACGTCGAGACCGCCCGAAAGGTGCTCGACCTCATGGAGCGGCTCGACGAGCACGACGACGTGCAGAGCGTCTCGGCGAACTTCAACATCCCCGACGAGGCGCTGGCCCAGCTCGGGTGACCACGTCCGGCACCCGGCCGCCGTCGCCGCGCCGCTGCCCGTGCCGCTACTCCCGCTTCTTCAGCGCCGCCGCTTCCTCCGGCGGGGTCGGGTGCGCCACCTGGGGCCAGTAGCTGTCGAATTCGAACTGCGGGCTGTTGTCGAGGTCGTGGCACTCCAGGCAGTTGTTGACCGCCCGCTGCCTGCCTTCGGGCGTTCCCAGCGTGAGCGTGATCTCGGTCCGCAGGCGGTCGCGCTCGGTGACGCTCGCCCGGACGTCTCCGCGTTCGACGGCGGCGTGCGCCGCCGCCGGACCGTGGCAGTTCTCGCAGCCCTGGTGGGCGAGATGCGGCGTGCTCTGCATGCCGGCGAAGCCGCCCTCGAACGGCTCGAATCGCTGGGGAGCCCAGCCGACGACGTGGCAGGAAAGGCACTCCGGATCGCCGTCGCGCCGCGGCTTCTGCTCCTCGAGCGTCCCCAGGGCGGTGGCGTGTGCCGAGTCCTTCCAGACGTCGAAGGCGTGCCTGTGGCAGTCGGCGCAGGCCGCGCTGCCGGCGAACCGACGGCCGGACGGATGCCGCACGGCCGCGAGCCCGAGGCCGGACAGGCCCAGCGACTCGAGCTGGCCCTGGTACGTGCCGAGCAGCGCGATCATGTCTTCCGCCTCGCCCCAGCGGGCGTCGAGCGGCACCCGCTGCGACCGCACCGGCTGACGCGTGTCGTCGAAGAATCCGATGGCCACGGCGAACATTCCCTTGTGCCCCAGTTCCACCAGCCGGCCACCTCCCGGCAGGAGGGGCAGCTCGGCCGGCGGCTCGTCGGCCCCGCCCGCCGTCACCACGATGTCGAACTGCGGGAACGCGGCGGCGAGGGCCCGCGTCTTCTCCGGACCGGCCCAGGAAAGCAGGATCTGGCGGCCGCATGCGGCCTTCTTGAGCTCGCCTGCGGCCGTCGCCAGCGCCTGGGAAGCGGGAGCGATCACGATGGCGTCGTTGCGGACCTGCTTTGCCTCATCGTCCCCCAGCACGGCGACGATGCCGATGCGGATGCCGCCCGCTTCGACGACCCTGAATCGCGGGGTGATGTTGGAGTCGAGCCCGAGCAGGCCCACGTTGGCGCTGGTGAAGGGAGTGGGCTGGTCTCCCACGGGAGCCGCGGCGGCCACGAGCTCCTCCGCCGGCAGCCGCAGGTCACCCGGCCCGAAGCCGACCGCGGCGTAGCCCATCGTGCGCAGGCCGTCGGCGATCGACTGGAACTTCACCTCCGACTGGCGGCCGAACCGCTTCACCTGACCGCCGAGATCGACCGACACCAGCGGCCAGCCGGCGGAGTCGATGGCCCGCAGCAGGTTGCGGCGGCGGCTCAGGCCGCCTTTCTGATTCTCCTTGCCGGTGCAGCCGCAGGGCTCGATGTAGCCGTCGAGCTCGCCGGTGACCAGCACCACGGCTCGCGGGGTCCGCCAGTCGACGAAGACGGGGCCGTTCCGCTCCACGAACGTCTGCACCGTCGCGTCGGGAACGCCCGGCCCCCGCTCCGGCGGCGCGGCGGCCGCCGGCTGGGCCGATCCGCATCGCGGCAGGGCCGAGAGCAGAACCGCGACGGCGGCGAGGAGCCGCCTGCGGCGGCCCGGCCCCGGAGACGCCGCTCCCCAGGGCTGCCTTCCCAGGCGCCGCGCTTCCGGATGCAGGCCGGACGGACGGCCGCCGCCTGCCGAGTTCGTTCCACGGACGGGTGCGTTCATGCGGGAGTCGGATGCGGAGTGGTCAGGGGGCGACGGCGACGCAGACGGGAATCGTGAGGGTCGGCGAGTCCGGGTGCCCGGTGTCGAGCACGATCCGGCCCGCCGGCGCCTGCGTCGTGCAGTTGTGGTTCGACGGTTCGCTGCCCGGCGGGATGCTCAGCGACAAGTGGAAACGGATGACGTTGCCGCTGCCCACCGGCGTGCCCTCGTCGACGACGACCTGCAGGCTCTCGGGGACCTTTTCGCGGACGGACAGCCGCACGGCGGACCGGTGCGGCCCCTTGGCGGTGAGGAAGAGGCTCGTGCGCAGTCCCTTGCGGCTGGAAACCGTTCCCAGTTGCAGCGTCTCATGGGAGGAATCCCACGCCTGACCCGCCAGTGCAAGATCACCCGTGACCGCGCCCTCGATGGGGATTTCCACGACCGTCTCCTCGGGGATCGCGAGCACGAGCCTGACGGTCTGCCGCACCGGGCCGATCGGCATCCCCGGTCGGATGTCGGCCGTCACCAGCACGCCCCCCGTGGCTCCCTTTTCCGCGGCGAGGTCGGCGGGTGAGAGTGCCGCGGTGGCAAGGGAGTAAAACTCCGCCGTTCGCTCGTCCGTCGCCGTGATCGACGTCACCGTGGGGGGGGCTTCGCCGAACGTGAAGACCGTGGCGGTGGCCTGGCTGCCCGTGCCCGTCGACAGCTTCGGCAGTGCGATCACCGGGGGGATGACCTTGGAGGTGCCGGGCACGACGACGCCCACCACCTCGAACGAGATCTGGGGTCGGCGGGGGTCGTTGGTGAGCACGCCGGCATGCTGCCGAAATGGGCCTTCCGCCTTTCCCCTCCACTCCACCTTGAGCTTCGTGCTCTCGCCGGGCGGCACGACCTTGGCGCGGGACGAGCCCCCTTCGCTCTCCTCGAAGTCGCTCACGGTGCAGCTGCAGCTGGTGGCACCCTTGGTCAGTTCGAGCGGCGCGTCGCCGGCGTTGCGGATGACGAAGTCGTGGCCGCCGCGGCCGCCGATCGATACGGTGCCGAATGCGTAGGTCGTTTCCGGGGCTTCGGCCGCCGGGGACGGGCCTTTGGCTGCCGCGACGGCGGGCTGCACGTCGCCCGCCCGCCACGGCCGCGACGCGGCTTCGAGCACCGAGACGCCTCCCCCCACGGCGACGCCGAGGCACCCCGCGACCGCCGCCACGATCCATGCATCAGGCAACCGCATCGCCTCGAGCCTCCCTGGTGACGCCGCCGGGGGCACCACGAACCGCCGGCCCAGGCATTGTAGCCGCTTCCCGACCGGGGCGGACGCGGCTCGGGACGGCGACGCCGTCCGACCGCGCCGGCGTGCGACACGGCCCCGCCGGCCCGCGACCGGCCTCAGCGCGACCGGCCTCAGCGCGACCGGCCTCAGCGCGACCGGCCTCAGCGCGGCCGGCCTCAGTAGGATCGAGCCAGCACGCTGCGGCCGGCGACGGGGCGGCCGGTGACGATGCACGTGCCCGGCGCGTCGTTTTCCTCCAGCGGGATGCACCGCACGGTGACCTTGAGCGGATCGAACACCGCGGCGACGGCCGGATCGTCGGCCACGTGCACGTGCGCGAACCCCCCCTGCACCGCGGACCCCTCCGCCGCGGGCCGCTCGAAAAACTCCACCACTTCGGCCGTGCTTCCCAGCCGCACGGAGTGGCGGTGCCGGAAGTCCCGGGCCCGCTCGAACATGCCCCGCTGCAGGTCGTCGAGCAGGCCGGCGGCCTCCGCCACGAACTGCTGCAGCGGCATCGCCTGCCGCTCCCGCGGTCCGCGGTCGCGGCGCGACACGCTGACCGCGCCGGCCGCGAGGTCCCGCGGGCCGATCTCGACCCGGAGCGGCACTCCCTGCTTCACGTGCTGCCAGACCTTGTCGCCGCCGCGCATGTCGCGGGCGTCGATCCGCACGCGGATCGGCTCGTCGGCGAATCGCGTCGCGGCCAGCTCCGCCTCCAGCCGGCGGCAGCAGGCGAGCACGGCCTCCCGCTCCTCGTCGGTCCGGTGGATCGGCAGCAGCACGACCTGCGTCGGGGCGATCCGCGGCGGCAGGACCAGGCCGTCGTCGTCGGAGTGGGTCATGATCACGGCCCCCACGAGCCGCGTCGACACGCCCCAGGAGGTGGTCCAACAGAACTCCTCCACGCCGGCGGTGTTCGCGAACCTGATGCCCTGCGCGCGGGCGAAGTTCTGGCCCAGGAAGTGCGACGTGCCGGCCTGCAGGGCCTTGCCGTCCTGCATCATCGCCTCGATGGAATAGGTGTCGACGGCGCCCGGAAACCGCTCCGCCGCCGGCTTCGGTCCCTTGAGCACCGGCATCGCGAGGTCGCGCTCGGCGAACGTCGCGTAGACCTCGAGCATGCGGCGGGTCTCCGCGACGGCCTCGTCGCTGGTCGCGTGGGCCGTGTGCCCCTCCTGCCAGAGGAATTCCGCCGTTCGCAGGAAGAGCCGCGGCCGCATCTCCCAGCGGACGACGTTGGCCCACTGGTTGATCAGCACCGGCAGGTCGCGCCACGACTGCACCCACTTGGCGTACATGGCGCCGATGATCGTCTCGCTCGTCGGCCGCACGACCAGCGGCTCCTCGAGCTTCCCCGTGGGGATGAGCTTGCCGTCGGGGCCGAGTTCGAGGCGGTGGTGCGTGACCACGGCGCATTCCTTGGCGAAGCCTTCGACGTGCTTCGCCTCCTGCTCCAGGTAGGAGAGCGGAATGAAGAGCGGGAAGTAGGCGTTCTGATGGCCGGTCGCCTTGAACATCCGGTCGAGGATCCCCTGCATCCGCTCCCAGATGGCGTACCCGTGGGGCTTGATCACCATGCAGCCGCGAACGGGCGACTGCTCGGCGAGATCCGCGGCACGGACGACCTGCTGGTACCACTCCGGGTAGTCCTGGCCGCGGGTGGGGGAAATGGCGTGGTCGGGCATGACGGGCTCCGGTGTCCGGGGGAAGGCCGCGGATTGTAGCCTCTCGGGAAGCGGCCGCGGGATGCGGTTCGGGCCGCCGTCCGGCGGCTTCGATTCCTGATAGACTCGGGCACGGTCGTTCGCACCGCCTTCTCCCATCCGCCCCGCGGGCCCACCGCATGACCAGCGTTTCCTCTTCCGGCGGCGATGCCGGCCAGTCCGGCGAGCCGTCGGCAGCCTTGCCGCGGCGGCGCGGAGCAGGTCGCAGGAGGATCACGGAGCTCGCCGCGCAGGCGCAGGTCGACCAGGTCTTCCTGGCGACGCGGAAGCAGCTGCGGCCCAACCGCAACGGCCAGCTCTACCTGCAGGTGGAACTGGCGGACCGCAGCGGATCGATCACCGGCCGGATGTGGAACGCCTCCGACGACGATTTCGAAGCGTTCGACGAGGGGGATTTCGTCCGCGTCGAGGGGGCCGTGCAGCTCTATTCGGGCACGCTGCAGATCATCGTGGCTGCCATCGCCAGGGTCGATCCGCGGACCGTCGACGAGGCGGAGTTTCGGGTGCTTTCCACGGCCGACATCGAGCGACTGGCCGGGGAGATGGCGAGCATCCTCGACGGGGTGCGGCCGCCCCGGCTCCGGCTGCTCGTCGACGAACTGCTCGCCGATGCCGCCCTCATGGCCGCCTTCAAGCGGAGCCCCGCCGGGGTGAAGCAGCACCACGCCCACACCGGCGGGCTGCTCGAGCACGTGGTCAATCTCCTCCGGCTGGCCGACCGCGTAGCACCCCTCTACCCCGACCTCGATCGCGACCTGCTGCTCGTCGGCGTCCTCGTCCACGACATCGGCAAGACGCTGGAGCTGGAGAGCGAGCGGGGCTTCTCCTACACCGACGCGGGGCAGCTGCTGGGCCATGTGCTGCTGGGGCTCGAACTGGTCGACGAGAAGATGAGGCTCGTGGAATCCCGCACGGGCGAGCCGTTCGACGCGGAGACCGAGGTGCGGGTCAAGCACATGATCGCCAGCCACCACGGCGAATACGCGTTCGGTGCCCCCAAGCTCCCCATGACGCTCGAGGCGATCGCGCTGCACCACCTCGACCAGCTCGACGCCCGCATGGCCGCCACGGTGCAGCTCATGCAGAACGAGGCGGCGATCGACGGCGGCTGGACGCAGTACCACGCGAATCTCGGCCGCAAGTTCTTCAAGGGGCGTGGCTGACGCCGCTCGCGGGAAAGGCAGCCGATGGTTCGTCCGAAACGCACACGGCCGTCCGGGCCGACGCCGCCAGGCGGCCGGCCGAGTGAGGCCGGGCCCGCCGCCGGCGCGGGCCGCCGCGGCGACGTCGTCGGCGTCTTCCGGAGGGCGGCCGGCGGCTACGGTTTCGTCCGCCCGCTCGACGCCGCGGCCGGCGACCGCACGGGCGACATTCACGTCGCCGCGGCGGCCGCGCTCGATGCCGCCACGGGCGACACCGTCCGCGTGCGGCCGGTCCGCGGCCGCGACATCCGCCGGCCCGGCCCTGCCGGCGAGATCGTGGAGGTGGTCGAGCGCCGCACGACCCGATTCGTCGGCGGCTACTTCGAGGCGGCCGGTGGCGGCTGGGTGCGGATCGACGGCACGAATTTCGCTCGGCCGGTGTCGGTGGGGGATCCGGGGGCCAAGGGCGCCCGTCAGGACGACAAGGTGGTCGTGGAGATGGTGCGGTTCCCCACGCACCTCCGCGACGGCGAGGGGGTGATCGTCGAGGTGCTCGGGCCCGCCGGTGCCGTCGGCGTCGACACGCTCACGGTGATCCACGAGTTCGGCCTGCCGTGCGGCTTCCCCGAGCCGGCGCTGGCCGAGGCCCGCCGGCAGGCGGAGGTGTTTCGCGAGGAGGTGCCTGCGGGCCGCCGCGACCTCACCGACCGGGTGGTCGTCACGATCGACCCGGTCGACGCCCGTGACTTCGACGACGCGATCTCGCTGGAGCGGATCGAACGCGGCCACTGGCTCCTGGGGGTGCACATCGCCGACGTCTCGCACTTCGTCGTGGCGGGCTCGCCGCTCGACCAGGAGGCCCGCAGTCGCGGCACGAGCGTCTACCTCCCCGACCGCGTCATCCCGATGCTCCCCGAGATCGTGTCGAACAACCTGGCCAGCCTGCAGCCGCATCGCGTGCGGTACGCCCGCACCTGCTGGATCGAGTTCTCCCCCGACGGAGTCCCGGTGCACGCGGAGGAGGAGCGGTCGGCGATCCGCAGCCGCCGCCGCTTCACCTACGAGGAGGTCGACGTCTTCCTGGCCGACCCGGCCACGCGGCACGTCGAGATGCCCGACGAGGTGCGGGCGCTCCTGGGCCGCATGCGGGACCTGGCGCGGCAGCTCCGCGGCCGGCGGATGGCCCGGGGCTCCCTCGAACTGCAGATGCCCGAGGTGAAGGTCGACCTCGACCGCGACGGCCGCGTGAGCGGGGCGCACGTCGTCGACAACACCGAGAGCCACCAGATCATCGAAGAGTTCATGCTCGCGGCCAACGAGGCGGTGGCCCGCATGCTCGCCACGGCGGGAGCCGGCTTTCTGCGGCGGATCCATCCCGCGCCCGATCCGCGGAAGCTGCGTCAGCTCACCGAGTTCGTGTCGGAGCTGGGCTTCGAGGTCGACACGCTCGAGAGCCGGTTCGAGCTGCAGCGGCTGCTCGACATGGCCCGCGGCCGTCCGGAGGAGCACGCGGTGCACTACGCCGTGCTGCGGAGCCTCTCGCGGGCCGCCTACGGGCCGCAGGAGGACGGTCATTACGCGCTGGCCAGCGACTGCTACTGCCACTACACGTCGCCGATCCGCCGGTACCCGGACCTCACGGTGCACCGGGCGCTCGACCTCCTGGCCCGCGGCCGCCGCGCCGCCGGCGACGGCCTGGAACAGCTCGGCCAGGAGTGCTCGCTGCTGGAGCGGCGGGCCGAGGCGGCCGAGCGGGAACTCGTGAAGCTCAAGCTGCTCATCTTCCTGAGCTCCCGGACGGGGCAGGAGATGGAGGCCGTCGTCACGGGCGTGGAGCCGTTCGGTTTGTTCGTGCAGGGGCTCGAACTGCCCGCCGAAGGGCTCGTCGCCGCCGACTCCCTCCCCGACGACGTCTACCGTTTCGACCGCGCGAGCCATTCGCTCGCCGGCCGCAGGGCGGGAAACTCGTTCCGCCTCGGGGACCGGGTGCGGGTGCGGGTGTTCCGGGTGGATCTCGACCGGCGTTCGCTCGATTTCCGGATCGTGGACGGCACCCGTCGGCGGCGGGCCGGGCGGCCGTCGCAGCCGCCGCGGCAACGCGACGACGGGCGGCCGCGACGCGGCGGAAAAACGCCGGCGCACGACCGGCCCCCTCCGGGCCGCGACCCGCAGGCGGCGGATGGCGGCAGGCGACAGGGCGGTCGCTCCGGCAGGAAGCGGCGGCCGAAAAGCTGAACCCTCTCCGCACGCACCGCCGCATCGGTCGGCCGGCGTCGCGGCGACGGACCGACGGGTTGTGCACAGACGGCAGCGTCTCCACGCCCCGCGGGATCGGCCGTTTTGCGGCGGCTCGCTTCCCCGTGCCAGTCCGATCACGGCCCCCGGCCGCGGCCGACTGGCAGGTTTCACGCGCGGCCCTACAATCCGGCGACCTTGAATCCCGCGACCTTTGGCAGGATTCCGCGGAGGACCGCGGAGGAAGTGGCCTGCGAACACGTCGTGCGAGGGGCGGCCGGCCGCCCCAGTGCCGACCCGGCTGGAAGGATCCACGTGCCGCCGCTGCTCGAGACGCCGCTCGCCGCCTGGCACGTCGCGCACGGCGGCCGCATGGTCGACTTCGCCGGCTGGCGGATGCCCGTGCAGTACGCGTCGATCGTCGACGAGCACCTGGCGACGCGGCGTGCCGCCGGGCTCTTCGACGTCTCCCACATGGGCCGCCTGGCCGTCGGCGGCCGCGACGCGATCGCCTGGCTCGAGTCGCTGCTCACCCGCCGCGTGGCCGGCATCGAGGTGGGGCGGGCCCGCTACACGCTGATCACGAGCGATGCCGCCGCGCGGCCCGTGATTCTCGACGACGCCCTCGTCTCACGCGACGCCGACGCTCCCGACGGCAGCCCGCGGCTCGCGCTCGTCGTGAACGCGAGCAACCGCGAGCGGGTCGTCGCCTGGTTGCGTGCCCGGCTGCCGCCGGCCGGCGTGTCGTTCGAGGACCGCACGTTTGCCACCGGCATGATCGCCGTGCAGGGACCCTTGGCGGTCGAGATCGTCGGCGGTCTGTGCGATGCCGATGCCCGCGGCCGGATCGCGGGTCTGGGCAGCTATCGGACGACCACGGCCGTCGTGGCGGGCCACCCCGCAGCGGTCGGCCGCACCGGCTACACCGGCGAGGACGGCCTGGAACTCGTCGTCGCCGCGGATGCCGCTTCGGCCGTTTGGGACGCCGTGCACACGGCGGGCGGGCCGCGGGGGCTGCGGGCCTGCGGCCTGGGAGCCCGGGACACACTGCGGCTGGAGGCCGGGATGCCGCTCTACGGCCACGAACTCCGCGAGGAGAGCGACCCTTTCGCCATCGGTCTCGATCTCGCCATGAACCTCGAGGGCCGGAGCTTCCCCGGCGTGGCGTACTACGCGGCGCTGCGGGACCGGCCCGCCGGCAGGATTCGCGTGGGACTGCGGTTCGATTCGAAGCGGGCCGCCCGCGAAGGCGACCTCGTGATGCGGGGCGAACGGGCCGCGGGTGTCGTCACCAGCGGCAGTTTCGCCCCGACCCTCGGCACGGCGGTGGCGATGGCGCTGGTCGACAGGGATGCGGCCGCAGCCGGCACGCCGCTCGAGGCCGTCATCCGCGATGCCCGGGCGGCGGCCGTGGTCACCCCCCTGCCCTTCTACCAGCGGGACAGGAAGCGGGCCTGATGCGGTATCATCTCGCGGGTTCCGCGGCGGTCGGCGGCGTCGTCGTCCGCGCCACCCCGTGGCGGCGGTTTTCCAGGAGCAACGCATGTCGGCTGATCTGAAGTTTGCGAAGACGCACGAGTGGATTCGGCCAGAGGCGGGCGGCTTGGCGACCGTCGGCATCTCCGCCTACGCGGTGGAGGCGCTCACCGACCTCGTGTTCATGCAGCTGCCGACGGTCGGCAAGCGGGTGAAGGCGGGCGAGTCGATCGGCGAGATCGAGAGCGTGAAGGCCGTCAGTGATCTCTACGCTCCCGTGTCCGGCGAGATCGTCGCGGTCAACGAGTCGCTGCCCGGCCGCCTCGAGACGCTGGGCAAGGATCCCTACGGCGAGGGCTGGATCGTGCGGATCAAGCCCGACGATCCGGCGGAACTTTCGGGCCTGCTCGATCGGGCCGCCTATGATGCCCTGGTGGGCGGCCAGCCCCACTGAAGCCTCGCGGTGGCCGCGGGGTGCGAGACGATGCGGCGATGAGGATGACGCCGGCGAAAGCGGCCGGCCGGCGAACGACGAAACGGAGGGAGCCACGGCGATGAGTTATCTGCCCCACACGGCCGACGAGGTCCGCCGGATGCTCGCGGCGATCCACGCCGCGGGCGGCCCGGCGGACGCCGTCGAACGCGGCATCGACGCCCTCTTCTCGGGCATTCCCGCCGACTGCCGCCTGCGGCGACCGCTCGACATCCCGGCCGCCATGGACGAGTGCACGCTCGAACGGCACGTCCGCGATCTCGCCGGCCGCAACGCGTCGCCGGCCACGAGCGTCTGCTTCCTCGGCGGCGGGGCGTACGACCACTTCGTGCCGGCCGTGGTCGACGGCCTGGCGTCGCGGGGCGAGTTCTACACCTCCTACACGCCCTACCAGGCCGAGGCGAGCCAGGGCAATCTGCAGGTCTACTTCGAATACCAGTCGCTGATCGCGGCGCTGACCGGCATGGAGGTCTCCAACATGAGCCTCTACGACGGCGGGTCGGCCGCCGCCGAGGCGGTGCTGATGGCGCTCTCCGCGGCGCCGGAGAAGAAGCGGGTCGTGGTGGCGTCGACGGTGCATCCCGAATACCGGCAGGTGGTCGCGACCTACCTCGCGAACCTCGGCGTCGAGACGGTGACGGTGCCGGCGGTCGACGGGGTCGTCGAGCCGGCCGCGGTGGCGCGGGCCTGCGACGGCCACACCGCCTGCGTGCTGCTCCAGCAGCCGAACTTCCTCGGCTCGATCGAGGACCTGGCGGCACTCACGAAGGCGGCCCACGACGCCGGAGCGCTCGTGGCGGTGGCGGTCGATCCCATCAGCCTCGGCCTGCTCAAGCGGCCCGGCGACTGCGGCGTCGACATCGTCGTCGCGGAGGGGCAGCCGCTCGGCAACCACCTCGCCTACGGCGGGCCGTACCTGGGCATCCTCGCCTGCCGCGAGTCGTTCGTGCGGCGGATGCCGGGCAGGCTCGCCGGCCAGACGCTCGACCGCCGCGGCAACCGCTGCTGGGTGCTGACGCTGCAGACCCGCGAGCAGCACATCCGCCGCGAGAAGGCGACGAGCAACGTCTGCACCAACCAGGGGCTGCTGGCGCTGCGGTCGGCGATCTACCTCTCGGTGATGGGGCCGCAGGGGCTTCGCGAGGTGGCCGAGGCCTGCCTGGCGAAGGCGACCTACGCCCGCCGGCGGCTGCTGGCCGGCGGCCGGCTCTCCGCCCCCTTCGATCAGCCGTTCTTCAAGGAGTTCGTCGTCCGCGACACGCGAGACCGGCCCGACGAACTGGTCGAGGAGCTGATCGCCAGCGGGTATCTGGCCGGCGTCCCGCTGGGCCGCTGGTATCCCGATCTGGACGACTGCCTGCTCGTGGCCGTCACCGAAAAGCGGACCCGCGAAGAGATCGACGGGCTGGCCGCCGCGGTGGAGTCTGCCCGTGCGGGACGCCCCGCATCCGCCGGAGGCCCCGCGGCCGGCGCCGGTTTCGCCGCCCCCCGCAGGGAAAGGACCGCCACCCATGCGTAACACGCAGTCCACCAGGCTCCTCTGCGAGCTCTCCCGCCCCGGCCGCCGCGGCGGCACGCTGGGGCCGCTCGACGTGCCGCCCGTCGACGTCGCGCGGGCCATCCCGGCGCACGCGCGGCAGGAGACGCCGCCGCCGCTGCCCGAACTGTCGGAACTCGACGTCGTCCGCCACTACACGAATCTCTCGACGCTCAACATGTCGGTCGATTCGCACTTCTATCCGCTCGGGTCGTGCACGATGAAGTACAACCCCAAGCGGAACGAGCGGCTCGCCGCCCTGCCCGGCATGGGCGACCTGCACCCCTACCAGCCGGAGTCGACGCTCCAGGGCATGCTCGAGATGCTCTGGCACCTGCAGGAAATCCTCGCCGAGATCGCCGGCCTCGACGCCGTCTCGCTGCAGCCCGCGGCAGGCGCCCAGGGCGAACTGACCGCGCTCCTCGTGGCCGCGGCCTACTTTCGGGACCGCGGCGAGCAGCGGACGAACGTCCTCGTCCCGACGAGCGCCCACGGCACCAACCCCGCCAGCGCGGCCATGGCGGGCTTCAAGGCGGTCGGCATCGAAAGCGACGCCGAGGGCATGGTCGATATGGCCGACCTGCGAGCCAAACTCGACGGGCGGACGGCCGTGCTGATGATCACCAACCCCAACACGCTCGGCCTGTTCGAGCGGAACATGGTGGAGATATCCCGGCTCGTCCACGAGGCCGGGGGGCTGGTCTACCTCGACGGCGCCAACATGAACGCGATCCTCGGCGCCGCCCGGCCCGGCGACTTCGGCGCCGACATGATGCACTACAATCCGCACAAGACCTTCAGTGGCCCGCATGGCGGCGGCGGTCCCGGGGCCGGGCCGATCGCGGTGCGACGGATGCTCGAGCCCTTCCTCCCGACGCCGCGGATCGCCCGCGAGGAGGGGGGCGCCGACGGCCGCGGTCGATTCTCCCTGGAGTGGAATCGTCCGCAGTCGATCGGTCGCGTGCGGAGCTTCTTCGGCAACGTCGGCGTGCTCCTGCGAGCCTACTCCTACATCCGCACGCTCGGCCCCGACGGCATCGCCGACGTCTCCAGGCACGCCGTGCTCAACGCCAACTACCTGCTGGCGCGACTGCGGGACGTGCTGCCTGTGCCGCACGACCGTGGGTGCCTGCACGAGTTCGTCGGCTCGATGGCCGACGCCAAGGCCCGCACCGGCGTGACCGCGATGGACCTGGCGAAGCGGCTGCTCGACTACGGCTTCCACGCCCCGACGGTCTACTTCCCGCTCACCGTCCGCGAGGCGGTGATGATCGAGCCGACCGAGACGGAGAGCCTCGAGACGCTCGACGCCTTCGTCGACGCGGTGCGGACGATCCTGGCCGAGCCCGTCGACCTCGTGCAGTCGGCCCCGCACTCGGGTGCCGTGAACCGGCCCGACGAGGTGCGTGCCGCCAAGAGCCAGCGACTGGCGTGGGAGTCGGCTCCCGCGTGCGTCGCGTCCCCCGCGGCATCGCCGTGAGCGTGCCGGTCGGGGTCGCGGTCTGGTGGGACGATCCGGCCGACGGCCCGACAAACATGGCCGCCGACGAGTGGCTGGCGGCGGAGGCCGACAGCCGCGGCGGCATGCTCCTCCGGGTGTACGGCTGGTCGCCCACGACGGTGTCCATCGGCGCGTTCCAGCCGATCGCCGCAGCCCGCGCGGCCGTCGACATCCGGGGCGTGCCGATCGTGCGCCGGCCCAGCGGCGGCGGCGCGATCGTCCACGGCAGCGACCTCACCTACGCCGCGGCCGTGCCCCGCAGCCACCCCTGGGGCGGCGATCCACAGGCGTTCTACGACGCGCTGCACGGGGCCATGGCCGCGGTGCTGGCGGAGCACGGCGTCGAGGCGGCCCCGTTCCGGCCCGCCGGCGGTGCGGCGTCCCGCCCGGATCGGGAGGATCGTTTCTTCTGCTTCGATCGCCGGGCAGCCGGTGACCTGGTGCTGCCCGCTGCCGGCGACGCCAAGGTCATGGGCAGCGCCCAGCGCCGGCTCGCCGGGGTCGTGCTGCAGCACGGCAGCCTGCTGCTGCGCGGCAACGCCGAGGTGTCCGGGGCGGCACGGCATCCCGGCATCACGGAGCTGGTGCCGACGGCGTCGCTGCCCGGGCCGCGGGGCCTGGCGCGGGCGTGGGCCATGCGGATCGCGGCGGCGCTCGGCACGGCCGTCAGCGAAGAAGTCGGGGCGTTCGGCGACGTGTGGGCGGATGAGGTTGCCGCCGGCGCGGCACGGTTTCGCGACCCGCGGTGGATGAACCGGCGTTGATCCCCCGGCGTTGATCCCCCACCCATGGTGAGGGAATGCCGTCGGTCGGCCCGTCGCCGCCCGCTGCCAGGACGCATTGCCGCGACGCGTCGTCCCCGATATCCTTGGGACGCGTGGCGGCGGTCCGCGGCGAAGACCGACCATAGACGGGCCGATCAGGCACCGCTTCACACGCGGTCTCTCCAGATTTCGGGGCGGCAATCCATGTCGGCGAAACTCATCGTCGCATCCGGCAAGAGCGCCGGCCGGGCCATCTCGCTGAAGAATGGCCAGCTTCTGATCGGCCGGGCCGAGGACTGCGACATCCGTCCCCTCGGCGAGGAGGTCAGTCGCAAGCACTGTGCGGTCGTCCTCGCGGGCGAGCAGATCACCGTGCAGGATCTCGGCAGCCGCAACGGCACCTATGTCAACGGCACCAAGATCGAGGCCAAGACCCCGGTGCCCGTCAAGCATGGTGACATCGTGCGGGTCGGGCCCCTCGAGGTGAAGGTGGAGGTCGCGTCCGCCGTGCCGGCGGCGGCCGCCGTCGACGACGTCTCGCGCTGGCTCATGGCGGACGACGAGCCTGCGGGAATGTTCGATACGACGCAGACGATCCGCACGGCGGAGCCTCCGGCCGCGTCGACAGCGGTGCCGCCCAACGCCGCGGCGCACGAAGCCGAGCAGGCTGCCGAACCGGTCGCCGCGGCAGCGCCGTCCCCTGTCGACCCGTCCGCGAAGGCCGCCGGCATCGAATCGCTGCTGGCCGCGCAGGCCCGTCCCGCGGGCCTGCCGCAGGACGCCAAGAAGTCGAAGAGCGATTCGTCGCGGGACGCCGCCGCGGAAGCGCTGCGGAAGTTCTTCGGCAAGCGGTGAGCGACCGCCGCGTGGCTTTCCGCCGGGGCCGGCGGTGCGGTCGTGCGGGCCATGACGGTCGGTGCGGTCGTGCCGGCCCTTTTTTTTGCCGCACCCGACGAGCTTGCGCAGCCGGCAGGGCGCATACTTTCGTCAGACCTTCCCACAGCCGCGGCCATCCCCCAGGGCCGGCGGACGAGCGGGCGGGTCGGCCGGCATCCCCCGCCGCGATTTCCCGCGGCCAGCGCCCCGAGGAGAAGCCCCGTGAACTCGACCGCCAATCCCGTCCCGTCGCACACCGCACACCGCGGGCCCGTTTCCGGCCGCAGCGAGGGAGGCCAGCGGCGTCGGCGACGGATCGATCCCACGACCTGCGAGCGGGAGTACCGTCCGGAGGAGCTCGAGTTCATGCAGGCCGTCGAGCGGTACAAGCGGCGGAGCGGGCGGCTGTTCCCCACGTGCAGCGAGCTGCTCGAGGTGGTCCGGGAACTCGGCTACGTCCGCGTGGCGGCGGGTTGAGTCGCGGATCGCCGCCGAACCCCCCGTGTTTCCCGGTGATCGACTGGCCTTGCCGGGGCCCCGTGGAGGAGCCTACGGTCTGCCCCCCTCGCCCATGGTGCCCGCTTCGCGGCCTGCCTCGGGCGAGCGCCGCCGGTCGGGTCCGATCGTGCGGACGGAGGGAGAGCGTGCCACAGTTCCGACGATCACCCCCGAACGCGGGCCGGCAGGCCGACGTCGCGTCGCGCGGCCGTGGCCGGCCCTTCGCCCGCGGGCTGGAAGCCGGCTGCCGTCACGCGGCCGCGGCCATGGCGGGACGCGGGCGGGCGGCGTGGATCCTCCCCATGTGCCTCGTTGCGGCAGGCTGCGGTGGCATCATGAGAAACGACAACACCACCGGCGTGCAGCTCTACCAGCAGGGCAACTACCTCGGCGCCGTCAACCACTTCCAGCAGGCGCTGGCGAAGCAGCCCGGAAACCCCGACTGCTTCTACAACCTCGGCGCCACCTACCATCAGCAGGCCAAGGTCTTCTCCCGGCCCGAGGACCTGAAGACCGCGGAGCAGTACTACCACCTCTGCCTGGCGCGGAACCCGAACCACGAGGCCTGCCAGCGCGGTCTCGCGGTGCTGCTCGTGGAGCAGGGCCGCGGCGAGGAGGCCACCGCCCAGCTGCAGCAGTGGGCCCAGCGGCAGCCCGGAAACCCCGCTCCGCAGATCGAACTCGCCCGCCTGTGCGAGGAGCACGGCGACGTGCGCGAGGCGGAAAACCATCTCGTCGACGCGCTGGCGATCGACCCCAACAACCCGCGGGCGCTGGTCGCGTTGGGCCAGCTGCGCGAGTCGTCCGGGCAGGCGGCCCAGGCCCTGGCCAACTACAACCGCGCGCTTGCCATCGATCCCCGCCAGCCAGCCGTAGCAGCCCACGTGGCCACGCTCTCCGCCGCCCAGTCCGGGCAGTCCCGGCTGGCGGCGATGCCGGCCTCGCCCGCCTCGCCGCCGACGTTCCCCGTCTCCATGCCCACCGGAAACGTGGCCCGTTGACCGCTCCGCGGGCTGTTTTTATCCTGCTTTCGCCGTCGCTATCCCGCGCCCGAAGGCCGGCCGTGCGGCCCGCCGGGCCCGCCGAACGCCGGGGATTCCGGCAGCATGTCCTGGCAGTGTCGGGAAGGAGAAACCTCCTGTGACGGATCGCAGAGCCGGTGTCGCCGCGGACCGCGTCTACAATTTTTCGCCCGGCCCAGCGGTGCTGCCGCTGGAGGTGCTGGAGCGGGCCCGCGACGAGATGCTCGCCCTCCCCGGCGTGGGCATCTCCGTGCTGGAGATCAGCCACCGCAGTCCGGCGTTCGACCGGATTCTCGAGGAGACGCTCGCCGACCTGCGCGGGCTCCTGGCCATCGGCCCCGATCACGAGGTCGTGCTGCTGCAGGGAGGCGCGAGCCTGCAGTTCTCCATGGTGCCGATGAACCTGCTGCGGGGGCGGAGCGGCAGCGCCGACTACATCCTCACCGGCACCTGGGGCGTGACCGGCGCGAAGGAGGCCCGCCGCGAGGGCGCGGTGCACGCGGCCTGGGACGGCGCCGCCAGCGGGTACGACAGGCTGCCCTCCGCGGCCGAGATCAGGCTGTCCGACCGGCCCGAGTACGTGCATGTCACGAGCAACGAGACGATCCAGGGCGTGCAGTGGAAGCACGACCCGGACGTCGGCTCGGCGCCGCTGGTCTGCGACTGTTCGAGCGACTTCCTCTCGCGGCCGATCGACGTGGCCCGGCACGGCCTGATCTACGCCTGCGCCCAGAAGAACGCCGGGATCGCCGGCGTGACCGCGGTCATCATCCGCAAGGATCTGCTCGACCGCTCCCGCGACGACCTGCCGACGATGCTCGACTACAGGACGTACGTCAAGAACGGCTCGCGTCCCAACACGCCGCCGGTGTTCGCCGTGTACGTGCTGGGGCTGGTCTGCCGCTGGCTGCGGGACACGGTCGGCGGTCTGGAGGCCATGCAGCGGCTGAACGTCGCCAAGGCGAAGCTGCTCTACGACGTGCTCGACGCGTCGGGCGGCTTCTACGCGGGCCATGCCCGCCCGGAGTGCCGGTCCGACATGAACGTCACCTTCCGCCTGCCGGAAGAGCCGCTCGAGAAAGCCTTCCTCGAGGGGGCCACCGACCGCGGACTGGTGGATCTCAAGGGGCACCGGTCGGTGGGCGGCATTCGTGCGAGCATCTACAACGCGATGCCCGCCGCGGGCGTGGAGAAACTGCGGGACTACATGCTGGAGTTCCAGCGGGGGCAGCGGCGGTAGCAGGGCGGCGCCCATTTCCCGCCCGCGGAATCCCCCGCCGCGATCGGGCCCGTCATCGTTCAGCCAACGTTCCCTCACCTTCGCCCGACCCGGCCACCGTCGACCGGACCGTCATCCATCCCCCGGAAGCAGCCCATGCCCTCGATCATCGTGCTCGACACGCTCAGCCCGGACGGCCTCGCCCTGCTCGAGGCCGCCGCGGGCAAGGGGATCTCCTACGAGGTGGCCACGGGCCTGTCGGGCGACCGTCTGCGAGAAGCCCTCGCCCGCCACGACGGCGCCATCTGCCGCAGCGGCGTGAAGATCACGGCCGACTCGCTGGCGGGCAACCACCGGCTCAAGGCGATCGTGCGGGCCGGCGTGGGCACGGACAACATCGACAAGGACGCCGCGACCCGCCAGGGCATCGTGGTGATGAACACCCCCGCGGGAAACACCGTCAGCACCGCCGAGCACACCTTCGCGTTGATCCTCGCCCTGTCCAGGAACGTGGCGGCGGCCGACGCCAGCCTCCGCGAGCACCGGTGGGACCGCAACAAGTTCATGGGCGTGCAGCTGTCGGGCAAGACGCTCGGCATCGTCGGGCTCGGCAGGATCGGGCAGGCGGTGGCGACGCGGGCCCAGGCGTTCGACATGCGGGTGCTGGGCTTCGACCCGTTCCTCTCGGCGGAGCGGGCGGCCGAACTGGGGATCGAGCTGGTGGAGACGGTGCGCGGCATGCTGCCTGAGGTCGACTACCTGACGGTGCACACGCCGCTGACCGACGAGACCCGTCACCTCGTCGGCATGGACGAGCTCTCGCTGCTCAAACCGGGGGTGCGGCTGGTGAACTGCGCCCGCGGCGGCATCTACGACGAGCAGGCGCTCGTCGAGGGGCTGAAGCGGGGCGTGATCGGCGGGGTGGCGCTCGACGTCTTCGAGAAGGAACCCTGCACCGACAGCCCGCTGTTCGCCATGCCGGGCGCGGTCGTCACGCCGCACCTCGGCGCGAGCACCGAGGAGGCGCAGTCGCAGGTCGCCGTCGAGGGCGTCGGCCTGCTCGTCGACTTCCTCTCCACGGGCGCCATCCGCCACTCGGTCAACTCGAGCTCGATCGATCCGGCGTCGCTGGAGGGTGTCCGCGGGTTCCTCGATCTGGCGTGGCGGCTCGGCGTGCTCCTCTCCCAGCTCGACGACGGCCCGCCGCGGTCCTGCTCGATCCGGTATCGGGGCGAGATCGCCGGCCGCAACACCCGGCTCGTGACCGCTGCCTTCGCGGCGGGGCTGCTCGAGTCCGCGCTCGAGGACGTGAACATCGTCAACGCCGAGGTGCTCCTCCGCGACCGCGGCATCGAACTCGTCGAGGAGAGCCGGACCGATCCCGGCGCGTTCAGTTCGGTCGTGGCGGTCGACCTGGTGGCCGGCGACCGCGTGCACCGGGCGGCCGGCACACTCTTCGGCCACACGATGCCGCGGCTGGTGCAGCTCGAGGGACACCGCCTGGAGGCCTACCTCGACGGCAACCTGCTGGTGTTCACGCACCAGGACGTGCCGGGCATCATCGGCCGCGTGGGCACCGCCTTCGGCGGCCTGGGCGTCAACATCGCGCAGATGACGGTCGGCCGCTCGACGCAGGGCGGCGACGCGATCGGCGTGATGAACCTCGACCAGCAGCCTTCGGCCGAGGCGCTGGCCGCCGTGCGGTCCTGCCCGGGGATCCGGTCGGCCCGCCTGGTGAGGCTGCCGGCCGCCGGCCAGCTTCCTTTCTGGCTGGCCACCGCGACCGCGGCCTCCCGCACCGCTGGCCGCGGCTGACCGGCGGTATCCGGGCCGCAGGCGAACGGTTGTCGGCTGGTGCGGCGGCGATGGCGATCCCGTTTGACGGTATCGCCGCCGCTCCCCACAATCGGGCCGGGTGGGAGTCGATCCCGCTCGGCGGTTCCCGCCGAGCATCGTCCCGCGAACCTCGCCGGAACCATGCCGACAGCCACGTTCCACGCCGCCGGTTCTTCGACGCGCCGAGCCGCGGCTGTCGCCGCGATCGTGCTCGCCTCGTGCTGTGTCGGCGGCTGGCCGGCCGCGGGCCGTGCGGCCGGCCCCGATGACGGCCAAAACGGCATGGAGTACGGCACGCGGCGGCTGCTCGACGCGCTCGAGGAGCGCCAGATGCCCGACGTGGCCCTCTGGGTGCTCGGCCGCATCGAGAAGGACGCGGGCAGTTCGCCCGACCTGAAGCGTGAGGTGCCCTTTCGCCGCGCCGAGGCCCTCGTGGCCACGAGCAGGAACGAGTCGAACGCAGCCCGCCGTGCGGAACTGTACGAACAGGCGTCGCAGGAACTCGACGCCTTTCTGAAGCAGGTGTCGGAGGGGGATCGGGCGATCCAGGCCTACCTGCAGAAGGGCAACCTGCTCGTCACGCGCGGCCGCGCGAAGCTCGACCAGGCCGCCCGGCCGGGCGAGGACGCCAAGAAGCTCAAGGCGGAGGCGCTGCCGTTCTTCGATGCGGCCATCAAAACGCTCGACGGGCCCGACCGCAAGCCGGGCGAGTCGATCGAGGGCGTCGCCAACGCCGAGGATGCCATCCTCAAGCAGCTCCGGCAGGTCGACGCATCGTTGAAGGAACTGCGGGGCGAGGGATCGGCGGCGGCCGACAAGGAGAAGGACAAGGATGGCGGCAAGGCCGCGAAGCCGAAGAAACCGGTCCGCAAGCCGGGCTCCGCCAAGCAGATCGCCGACATGGAAGGGCAGCAGGAGGAGCTGCGCGGGAAGCTGCTGACCACGCGGCTTCTCATCGCCGACGCCCTGTACGACAAGGCGCGGTCGCTCGAGCCGCAGTCGGAGCCGTGGAAGCAGGCGATGGATGCGTCGACGGCGCGGTACAAGGAGCTCTTCGAGAAGTACCGGTCGCGGGGAGCCGGCCTCTTCGCCCGCTACTTCGAGGGCCGCAACTACTACGAGCGCGGCGACACGGCCAAGGCGCTCACCACGCTGGCCGACATCCGCGGGCTCGAGGGCGAGGCTGATTTCGTCCCCAAGCTGCGGGCGAAGGCGATCAACACGTCGCTGCAGTGCTGGCTGGACGAGAAGAAGTACGGGCCGCTGGAGGACCGGCTGCTGAAGGCGGCCCTCGCGCCCCTGCCGGCGGCCGCGGTCGACGCCGACGTGCTGGGGATGAAGTACCACGCGGCCAAGCTGCTCGAGCGGCAGGCCGCCGCGCTGCCCGACGCCGAGAAGTCGAAGCGGGCGCCGCTGCAGCGCGACGCCAAGCGACTCGCCGTGGAGGTGGTCAAGGCCAACAAGGACTACGCCTCGGAGGCGCGGACGCTGCTCGCCGACCTCGGGAAGGAGCTGCCGGACGATCCCAAGGACGCGCTGCCCGCCAGCTTCGAGTCGGCCATGGATTCCGCGCGATCGTCCGTCGCGGCGATGCAGGCCCGGCAGGCCGCCGTCAAGCAGGCAGAGCTGGCGAAGGATGCGGCTGCCGCCGAGGCGGCCCGCAAGGACGTCGCCGCGGAGCGGAAGAAGGCGATCGTGAGCCTGCGGGCGGCACTGACGCTGGGCGGCCCCGACGACCTCGAACCGCTCAACCAGGCCAGATATCTCCTCTCCTACCTCCTCTACGAGGAGAGGCTCCTGCACGACGCCGCCGCCCTCGGCGAGTTCCTCGTGGAGCGGTATCCGAACGCGAAAGGGAGCCGGCAGGCCGCGACGATCGCCATGGCGAGCTGGCAGCAGCTGCAGAAGCAGCCGACCGCGGCGTGGGCCCAGGAGGCCAAGAGCCGTTCGATCAGGACGGCCGAACTCATCCTGCGGACGTGGCCGGACAGCCCGGAGGCCGCCGATGCGGCCCTCGTGGCGGTGGCCGCCGCGACGGAGTCTCGCGATCCCGAGCGGATCGTGACGATCGTCGACACGCTCTCGGGCGGGGCGCCGCGCCGGGCTGAGGTGCTCCTCCGCGCGGGCGGCGGGCTGTGGCGGGAGGTGCAGGAGAAATCGCGGCTCGAGGAGGCCTCGAGGCCCGAGGCGGGCCAGCTCGCCGCCTGGCGGGTCCGTGCCGCCAAGGCGATCGACGACGGGCTCGCGACCGCGGCAGCCGCCGGCGGAAAGGTGCCGGCGGCGACGCAGGTGGCGGCGGCGCTCGCCCGGTCCCAGATCGCGATGGAGGACGGCGACAACAAGCGGGTGGCCGCCCTTCTCGAGCACGCCTCCTACGGGCCGTGGACGGTCCTCAACGGCAAGGACAAGGCCTTCACGCACGGACCGCTCGCCCAGGCCACCGCCACCGCCGCGCTGCGGTACTTCATCGAGACCGAGCAGACGGACAAGGCGGTGCTCGCGATGAAGAGGCTCGAGGAACTCGCCGGCACCGCGGGGGGCGACGCCACCGCGAGGCTGACGGCCATGTACCAGACGATGGGCCGCGATCTGCAGACCCAGCTCACGGCCCTCGCCTCCGGTCCGACGGCGGGCTCGCCGGAGGCGAAGGCGCGGGCCGCAGGCATCCTGACCGGCTTCGAGAAGTTTCTCGAGGGTGTCGCCCGCGACCCGAAGCCGTCGTCCCAGATCTGGGTCGCGACGACCTACCTGAGCCTCGGCTCCGGGCCCGGTCTGTCGTCGATCGTGCCCAAGGCGAAGGCGGACGGATATCTCGACCGGGCGACGAAGATCTACGAGGCGCTGCTGGCGACGGGGGGAGCCGACGTGGCGAAGTTCGAGCCCGCCATCCGGCTGAAGATGGCGAGCGTCTACCGCGAACTCGGCAGGCGCGACGAGGCGCAGAAGCAGATCGATTGGATCCTGTCCGACCCGAAGCGGCAGAACACGCTGGACTTCCAGATCCAGGCCGCGGAACTGCTCCAGGAGACGGCCACGACGGCGGGCGACAAGCAGCAGAAGGCCGCCGCGCTTGCGCAGGCGATCAACGGCTACAAGCGGCAGGTGGACGGTCGCGAGGTGTGGGCGTGGGGCTGGGCCGTGATCTCCAACAGGCTCGAATCGCAGGCGTTCGGGGCGGCCGACGAGAAGGCGATGGAGGCCCGCGACAAGTTCTACGCGGCTCGGCTCAACGTGCTCAAGTGCCGGGTCGAGCGGGCCGACGCGCTCCCCGAGGAACGCGAGAAGGAACTGCAGAAGGCCTTCGACTACGTCGATTTCACGTTCAAGACGCATCCCGACATGGGAGGTCCGGAGACGTCCAAGCAGTTCGACAAACAGCTCAAGGAGATCGAGAAGCGGCAGAACAAGCCGGAGCAGCGGGGGCTCGAGGGACTGCGGCAGGCCGCCGCGGTGGCGGGATGATGTCGGCCTGGATGACGCAGCGGATGGTCGGCGGCCGCGTTCCGCCGGGGATGGCGGCGGTCAGCGGCTGGGAGGCGATCGGGATCGAGACGATCGGGATCGGTGGCAACGAGGTGTCGGCGGAAAAACCGCCGGAGAGCGGGATGAACGGGCGATGCATGTGGGTACGGGGTGGGCGCTGGGGCTGCGGCCCGTCGTGGGGGGCTGCGGCGACGCGGTGGACGCCGCTGACGGGGATCGCGGCGCTCGCGCTCGTGGCCACGGTCGGCGGCACGGCGCTCGGGCAGGCCGCCGACAGGGTCACGTTGGCCAACGGTCAGTCGGTCTCCGGCACGGTCACCGCCGTCTCGCCGTCGACGGTCGACGTCGAGGATTCCAACGGCGGGCTGCAGAGCATTCCGGTGGAGAAGGTGCGGGAGGTGCAGTTCGGCTCCGAGCCGCCGTCGCTGCGGAACGCCCGCTCGATGCTGCTGCGCGGCCGGGGCGCCGACGCGAAGGAGGAGATGGCCAAGGTCGACAAGGAAGAACTGGACGGCGCGGAGCCGCTCGTGCTCGCCGAGGCTGATTTCGTGCGGGCCGCCGCGGCCGGCAGGGCCGTGCTCGAGGCGGGAGGGGACCTCAACGCGGCGGTCAAGGCGGCCACGGAGTACGTCGCCAAGAACGGCAAGAGCCATCACCTGTTCCAGATGCAGGAACTGCTCGGCGACCTGCTGGCGCGGGCCGGCAAGCCGAACGACGCCATCGCGGCCTATTCGCAGCTCGCCAAGGGGCCGTCGACGGTGAAGGTCCGCGGCGCCGCGGCCAAGGCGGCCCTGCTCCTCTCCCAGGGCAACGTCGATCAGGCGATGGCCGAGTACGAGGCGGCCGCGAAGCTGGCGGGTGACGAGAAGGACAACCAGCCGCAGCGTCGCGTCGCCGAGCTCGGCAAGGCGAAGTGCCTGTCGCTCAAGGGCAAGCACGAACCGGCGGTCACGGCGGTGCTGCAGCTCGTGAAGGATTCCAGCCCGGAGGACAAGGAATTCCTGGCCCGCGCCTACACGACGCTCGGCGGCATCTATCGGGCGATGGGAGGCAAGGATCAGGATGCGTTGATCTCGTACCTCACCGTCGACCTGGTCTACAACGTGCTGCCGGAGAGCCATGCCGAGGCGCTGTTCAACCTCGGTGAACTCTGGGAGCGAGGCAGCAATCCCGAGCGGTCGCGGGATGCCCGGCAGAGCCTCAAGACGAGCTACCCGGCGAGCCAGTGGGCGGCGAAACTGGGAAACGCCAAGTCATGACCGCCGCCCGGTCCGAGGCCGGCTTTGCAGCCCCGGCGGGTTTGAGGCTACTCTGGATCGAATCCTGACATTCTTCGAGGAGGTTTTCCATGCGGTTGAGCACGACGGACGGTGGTGGCCGGGGATGGCTCGCGGGCGCGAGGGGCATCGGAAGGATCCTGGTCCTGTGCTTCTCGATGATGCCGGTCGTGGCGGCGGTCGCGCTGCCGACGATCGTCTGGTCGGACGCCGCCGTCGCCCAGGACGACGAGGCCGCCGCGGACGAATCGGCCGAGGGCGAGAGCATGCTCGTCTTCTACTACCGGGCCCTCGGGCTGCGGTATGTCATCGTCTTCCTGCTCCTCTCGTTCGCCCTCGTCGCGCTGCTCGTGATGTGCTTCCTGCAGATCCGCAGGTCGGTGCTCATGCCGCCGGGCCTCAGTCAGGCGTTCGAGGCGCACCTGGAGAACAAGGAGTGGCCGCAGGCGTACGAGCTTGCCAAGACCGACGATTCGTACCTCGGCCACGTGCTGGCGGCCGGCATGAGCAAGGTCCAGTCCGGCTACGCCCCCGCGGTGGAGGCGATGCAGGAGGCCGAGGGCGAGGAGTCGATGAAACTCGAGCACAAGATCAGCTACGTCTCCCTCGTGGGGGCACTGGCGCCGATGTTCGGCCTGCTCGGCACGGTCGACGGGATGGTGAGCGCGTTCATGGTGATCGCCAAGTCCGCGACCGCCCCCAAGCCCTCGGAACTCGCCATCGGCATCTCGCAGGCCCTCATCACGACCCTCATCGGCCTGTGGCTGGCCATCCCGGCCATCGCGTGCTTCGCCCTGTTCAAGAATTGGCTGCAGAAGCTGTCGGCGGACGTCGACGGCGAGGCGATGCGGCTGATGTCGCGGATTCCGTCCTGGGGCAAGAAGTGAGCGGCGGCGGAGCGCCGCGGCCCCACCGGAGCATTTCATGGCAAAGCGATCTTCCGAACCGTCGAGCACCGACATCGACATGACGCCGATGATCGACATGACGTTTCAGCTGATCACGTTCTTCATGTTCGTGATGAACTTCTCCGAAGCGGAGCAGGACGACCGCATCCAACTCCCCATGAGCCAGCTGGCGAAGCCGGTCGACGGGCCGGTCGACAAGCCGATCACGCTGCAGCTGACCAGCGACGGTTCGGTGATCTACGCGGGCGAGATGGTCGGTCTCCGGGACGTCGGCGGATACCTGGATCGGGAGAAGTCGGTGCTCATGGAGGCGGGCAGGGAGCCGAAGGCGGCCACGGTGATCGTGCGGGCCGACGGGGCCGCCAAGACCGGCGAGGTCCAGGAAGTGATCAAGATCTGCCAGGAGAAGGGGTTCGAGCGTTTCGCCCTCCGCGCCAAGTACGACGAAGGACGGTAGCGGCACCGGGGAAACCATGGCACGCAAGAAGTCGCAACTCTCCGACAAGATCGACATCAACATGACGCCGATGATCGACGTCGTGTTCCAGTTGATGTCGTTCTTCATGTGCTCGCTCAAGATCGTGGCGCCCGAGGGCGACTTCGACATCCGCATGCCGTTGGGGAAGTCGGCGAGCACGGTCGTGGACGACCAGCAGGTGCCGCCGGTGAGGGTGAAGCTCAGCGCCGGTCCGGACGGCGGCCTCGCCGGCATCACGATGAACGGCAACCCGGTCGCCGACTTCAACGAGCTCCAGAAGAAGCTCGTTTCGCTCGTCGGCAACGCCCGCGGGCCGGATTCGCTCGCCGACAAGACGGAGGTCGAATTCGACTGCGACTATGCGCTGAAGTACGCCAACGTCGTCCGGGCCATCACGGCGGTGTCGGGTACGGTGCAGGACGGGCAGATCGTCGAGCTGATCAAGAAGATCAAGTTCACTCCGCCCAAGGGCGGCGGCTGACGCCCCGGCGGGCACCGCGTCCCGTCTGGCGGCAGGCCCACCCGGTGCTGCGGCCCCGTGCGGCCGTGGCCGGGCCGGCACCACCGATCAGCCCCGCGGGTGGAATTTCTCGTGGACGCTCCGCAGGCGGCCGGCGTCGACGTGGGTGTAGCGCTGCGTGGTCGCGATGCTCGCGTGGCCGAGCATCTCCTGCACGTGCCGCAGGTCGACGCCGCCGGCCACGAGGTGGGTCGCGAAGCTGTGCCTGAGCGTGTGCGGGCCGATGTCGGGCGGGATCCCCGACGCCTCCGCGTGTCGCCGCACGATCTCCCAGATCCGCATCCGCGACATCCTGTTGCCGCGCGACGAGAGGATGGCCCAGGCGGCGCCGGTCCGCGGCGCCACGGTCTCCCGCGGGCCGTCGATCCAGGCCCGCAGGGCGGCGATCGCCCGGCGGCCCAGCGGCACCACCCGCTCCTTGTTCCCCTTGCCCCGGCAGGTGCAGAAGCTCTCGGTGAGGTGCACGTCGGTCAGCCGCATGGCGGACACCTCCGACGCCCGGCAGCCGGTCGCATAGAGCAGCTCGAGGAGCGCACGGTCGCGGCAGCCCGAGAGGCTGGCGGCGTCGGGGCTGTCGAGCAGCCGGTCGACCTGTGCCGGGCTGAGCGTGCCCGGGATGGCGTCATCGCGGCGGCCGGCCGTGAGCAGTTCCGCCGGGCTCTCGCGCACGACGCCCTCGAGCTGCAGGAAGGCGAAGAACGTCCGCAGTGTGGCTGCCTGACGGGCGACGCTGGCGCGGGCCAACCCCTTCTTGGAGAGGGACGCCAGGTAGTCGCCGAGATCCCGCACGGTCAGGTCGGCCGGCCTGCCCTGGCCCAGCCAGTCGGCGAAGCCCCGCAGGTCGCGGGCGTAGGCCTCCTGCGTGTTGTCCGCGAGGGCCCGCTCGTGGCGGACGTAGTGCAGGAACCGCTCCACGAGGATGCCGGTGGGGCCGGACTCCGGCCCCGCGTCGTCTGGCCGCGTGTCGAGGATGACGCGACGCGGGCGTCGGCCGCTGGACTGGGGTGCGTTCATCGTCGAGCCGGCGGGCTCGGGCCTCCTGGTCTTTGATTCGTCGGCATTCCGGGATTCGTCGGCATTCCGGCCGGGGGGCGCTGAGTGGAATTCGGGAAGCCGTCGGTGGGTCGGATTCCGCGGCCCCCGGAGGCCGGCCCCCGTGGCCGCGGGCCGCCGGCTCGTCGCCCGGGGCTCGCACCAAGCGGAAGATCTCCGTTTCCGCCTCGCGGCCACGCAGGCGGATGCTGCCGACCGGCGTGCCGCGGTCAGTGGCGTCGAGCCGGTCGTTGGTCTCCGCGCTGGTGAGCGCGATCACCGTGGCGGCGGCGTCGACCTCCTTGCCCACCTGCTCGAGCCTGGCGGCGACGTTCACCGGGTCACCGATGACCGTGTAGCTGGTGCGCGACTGGGCCCCGATGTTGCCCACCACGACCTCGCCGCTGTGCAGCCCGATCCGCAGCCGTACACCGGACCCGCGCATGGCGGGGTCGTCGACGAATCGGGTGGCCATCGCCCGGCAGGCACGGACCGCGCGCTGGGCGTGATCGGGCATGGGCTCCGGAGCGCCCCAGAAGGCCATCAGGCTGTCGCCGATGAACTTGTCGACGGTGCCGCCGTGCTCCTCCACGCAGCGATTGAGCAGTTCGAAGTGCTGGTTGAGGAAGCGAGCCGTGTCGGCGGCCGACATCTTGCCCGCGGCGGCCGTGTAGCCCGCGATGTCGGTGAACAGGATGGTGACCTCGCGATACGTCGACTCCGTGGACCCGGCGGCGTTCGAGCGGAGCAGCCGCAGGACGGGGTCCCGGGGCACGTACCGCGCGAACGCGCCGAGTCCGCCAATCGCCGCGTTGATCGCCTGGTTGGCGTTGTCGATCTCGGTCACCCGCGACCGCGGCAGCGTCGGCGTGCCGGGCCTGATACGGTCGGCCGACGAATGGGCGAGGATCCGCCGCGGGCCGTCGAGCAGGAAGGACGTCTGCCGGTCCTCTCCCACGACGTCCGCCAGCGACCGCGACAGCTGGTCGAGATCGAGGAGGACGGCGGCCGTTCCGCCCCGGAACGGCATGGCGTACGGGAGCACGAGCGGGCCCCCTTCCGCGAGTTCTCACGCCGGCAGCCGGCCCGCCGCGGCCGACGCCGCGAGCAGGTCGCTCCAGCCGGCGGCCGCGGAGAGGCCGCGGTCGGCTGCGCGGTCGAACCGCAGGCATCGGTCCTCGTCGCGGCAGATTGCCCCTCGTGCCGCCGGCGCGACCGTGAGAACGCGGCGGGCCTCGGCGACGAACCGCTCCGCGTCGAGCGGCCGATCGGCGGCGTCGAGTTCGGCGACGAGGATCTTCGTCAGTTCCTCGATGCGGCCCATCTCCCCGCGGATCCGCTGCACCGTGCGGTCGCGGGTCAGTCGCCCCTTGTCGGAGAGCAGCTGACGCGTGCTGCTGCCCGCGACGGCGGCGAGCACGGCGATTGTCCCGCCGGTGACCAGGGCGAGCATGAGCCCGAGGATGACGGCGAACAGGCTGCTGATGGAGAGTCGCATCGCTCTTTCCCGCGACGGGACAGGTCGACCCTCACGGATCGTAGCCGAGGTTGGGCGAGAGCCAACGCTCCACCTCGGCGACCGGCATCCCCTTGCGGGCGGCGTACGACTCCACCTGCTCCCGGGTGATCCGGTCCACCGCGAAATATCGGCTTTCCGGGTGGCCGAAGTAGAGGCCGCTCACGCTCGCGGCCGGAAACATGGCGTAGCTTTCCGTGAGCATCATTCCTGCGGCTTGTTCGGCGTCGAGCCAGGTGAAGATCGACCGCTTTTCCGTGTGGTCGGGGCAGGCCGGATAGCCCGGGGCGGGCCGGATGCCCCGGTATTTCTCGTCGATCAGGTCCTCGGCCGAGAGGCTCTCCGCCCGGCCGTAGCCCCACTCGCCGCGGACGCGGGCGTGCAGCCACTCCGCGAACGCCTCGGCCAGCCTGTCGGCGATCGCCTTGACGAGGATCGAGGAGTAGTCGTCGTGCTCCCGGTCGTAGCGGCGGCAGAGTTCGTCGCAGCCGTGTCCGGCGGTGCAGGCGAACGCACCGACGTAGTCGCGACGGCCGCTCTCCAGGGGCGCGACGAAGTCGGCCAGCGCGTGGAACACGTCCTGGCCCTTCCGCTCCCACTGCTGCCGCAGCGTGTGCAGCCGGCCCAGCTCCGTGGCCCGCGTGTCGTCGGAGAACAGCACGATGTCGTCGCCGACGGAATTCGCGGCGAAAAAGCCGTAGACGCCGCGGGCGACGAGCGACCGGTCGGCCGCGATGGCGTCGAGCAGCCGTCGGGCGTCGTCGTAGAGCTTCCTGGCCTCGGTGCCCACCACGGGGTCGGCGAAGATCGTCGGGTACCGGCCCTTCAGCTCCCACGACATGAAGAACGGCGTCCAGTCGATGAACGGCACCAGGTCATGCAGCGGCACCTCGTCGAGCCGACGGACGCCGAGGAATTCCGGCGTGTCGATCGTCGCGGTCTCCCAGTCGGTCGTCCAGCGGCGGCTGCGTGCGGTCTCGTAGGGCACGAGCTTCACCTGCTGCCGCTGCCGGAAGTTCTCCACGTCGCGGAGCTGGGCGGCGCGATTGCCGGCGCTGAATGCGGTGCGGCTGGCGGGGTTGAGCAGCTTCTCCACGACGCCGGCCGCCCGGGAGGCGTCGTTGACGTGGACGACGTCGCCGGAGTACTTCGGCGCGATCTTCACGGCCGTGTGCCGGGCGGACGTGGTGGCCCCGCCGATCAGGAGCGGCAGCCTCAGTCCCGCGTGCTCGAACTCCTGGGCCACCTGCACCATCTCGTCGAGGCTCGGGGTGATCAGGCCGCTCAAGCCCACGATGTCGACCCGTTGGGCCCTCGCCTCCTCGATGATCTTCGCGCAGGGGACCATGACACCGAGGTCGATCACCTCGTAGCCGTTGCAGCCGAGCACGACGCCGACGATGTTCTTGCCGATGTCGTGCACGTCGCCCTTGACGGTCGCCATCAGCACGCGGCCGCGATTCGTCTGGGCGGCGCCCTGCGCCGTGCGCTCCGCGTCCATGTAGGGGAGCAGGTGATTCACCGCCCGCTTCATCACGCGGGCACTCTTCACCACCTGCGGCAGGAACATCTTGCCCGCACCGAACAGGTCGCCCACCGTCTGCATGCCGCGCATCAACGGACCTTCGATGATCTCGAGGCTCGTGGCATACTGCCTGCGGGCGTCCTCGATGTCCTCCTCGACGTGGTCGGTGAGACCCTTGACGAGCGCGTGTGCGAGACGGCCCTCGACGTCGAGGCTGCGCCAGGCGTCGGCCCGGGCCGTGTCGGCGGGATCGCGCTTCTTCACCGTCTCCGCGTACTCGATGAGCCGGTCGGTGGCATCGGCCCGACGGTCGAAGAGCACGTCCTCGATCCGCTCCAGCAGGTCGGGCTCGATCTCCTGGTACAAGGCCAATTGGCCGGCGTTCACGATCCCCATCTCCATCCCGGCGTGGATGGCGTGGTAGAGGAAGGCCGAGTGCATCGCCTCGCGGACGACCTCGTTGCCGCGGAACGAGAAGGAGATGTTGCTCACGCCCCCCGACACCTTCACGAGGGGCATCGACTCCTTGATCCGCCGCGTGGCCTCGATGAAGTTCAGGGCATAGCGATTGTGCTCCTCGATGCCCGTTGCGACCGTGAGGATGTTGGGATCGAAGACGATGTCCTCGGGCGGAAAGCCCGCCTGCTCCGTCAGCAGCCGGTAGGCCCGCCGGCAGATCGACACGCGGCGGTCCACGTCCGTCGCCTGCCCCTCCTCGTCGAAGGCCATGACCACGACCGCGGCACCGTAGCGCCGGATCGTCCGCGCGTGCCGCAGAAACGTCTCCTCCCCCTCCTTGAGGCTGATGGAGTTGACGATCCCCTTGCCCTGAAGGCACTTGAGGCCCGCCTCGAGCACCTCGAACCGGGAGCTGTCGACCATCACCGGCACGCGGGCGACGTCCGGCTCGCTGGAGAGCAGCGTCAGGAATTTCGTCATCACCGCGGGCCCGTCGAGCATCCCCTCGTCGACGTTCACGTCGATGACGTTGGCACCGTTTTCCACCTGCTGGCGGGCGACGCCGAGGGCCTCCTCGTAGCGTTCCTCCTTGATGAGCCGGGCGAAGGCCCGCGACCCGGTGACGTTGGTCCGTTCGCCGATGACGGTGAAGCTGCTCTCGGGCCGGATCTCCAGCATCTCGAGCCCGGAGTAGCGCGACCGAGGCGGCGGTGGGGCGGGCTTCCGCGGAGGGTGCCGCCACACGGCCTCGGCGATCGCCTTGATGTGGGCCGGCGTCGTGCCGCAGCAGCCGCCGACGACGTTCAGCCAGCCCTCCCGCGCGAATTCCCCGAGCACGGCCGCCATCGACTCGGGCGTCTCGTCGAACCCCCCGAGGGCGTTGGGCAGGCCCGCGTTGGGATAGCAGCTCACGAGCCGCGGCGTGATCCGTGCCAGGTCGGCCAGGTGCGTCCGCAGCTTCTCGGCGCCGAGCGCGCAATTGAGCCCGACGCTGAGCAGGTCGAAGTGCTCGAGGCTCGTCCAGCAGGCCTCGACCGTCTGTGCCGACAGCGTGCGGCCCCCCTCGAACACCGTGAACGAGGCCATCACCGGGAGCCGCACGCCCGTGTCGGCGAACACCTGCTCGATGGCGTAGAGGCAGCTCTTGAGGACGAGCGTGTCGAAGGCCGTCTCCGCCAGGAGGACGTCGACGCCCCCCTCGATGAGCGCCTCGACCTGCTCCCGGTAGGTGGCCACCATCTGGTCGAACGTCACGTCGCGGTGGCCCGGGTCGGCGACGTTGCCCGAGATGGAAAGCTGCTTGTTCGTCGGTCCGATCGAGCCCGCGACGAATCGCGGCCGGCCGGGGGTCGCCGCCATGGCCGCATCGACCGCTTCGCGGGCGAGCCTGGCTGCGGCCAGGTTCATTTCCCGCACCCGGTCGGCGAGGCCGAAGTCGGCCAACGCCACGCTCGTGGCGCCGAACGTGTTGGTCTCCACGATGTCGGCGCCGGCGGCGAGGTAGGCGGCGTGGATGTCCCGGATCGCATCCCCCTGCGAGAGGACGAGCACGTCGATGCAGTTCTTCAGGTCTCGGGGATGGTCGCGGAACGGCGCGCCCCGGAAGCCGCTCTCGTCGAGGCCCAGGGCGTGGACCATGGTGCCCATCGCGCCGTCGAGGACGACGATCCGCTCGGACAGAAGCTCGAGCAGGGATGCGGTGCGGTCGGCGGGGGCGGGCATGCGGGGCGTGGGGAGGGCGGCGTGGCGTCTGCGGATCGGGAGCCGGGGAACGGGCCGGGCGGGAAGATCCTCCAGCGTCGGTGAAACCTTCCCGGTCGGACAAATGGTCCGCCGCCATGATAGACGATTGGGCGGACGAGGCGTGCTGGGGTGGACTTTCCGGCCCGCCGCGGCGGGCCGCCGGGCTGCGTGGCGGGGGGGGACGACGGCGGCCGACGCCGCTCAAGGCACGGTGCACGGAGCGACGATGGTCTGGCGGAGAGTCGCCGCGGGTCAGGGTGAGCGCACGCCATGGAGGTCATCGCCTGCATCCCGGAACTGCCGCACGTGCGGACCGCCGACCAGGCCGGCGACCAGGCCGCCCCGTCGGCGTGCCGCGCGGGCGTCGCGGCTGCGGCGCCGCGGCCCGGCACGGCCGGGCAGGCGAGTGCGGCGGTGGCGGGAGCGGTGGACGGTCTCGAGGGGGGTGCGCGGCGGACGGAGCGGCCCCGATCCGCACGCGGCCGCCGCACGACGGCCTTCCCCGCGCCGACCGTGCTCGTGCTCGCGGCCGTCGCGGCCGCCGTCTGGGCCGCCGCCTGGCGGAGCGAGCAACTGCGGGCGATCGAGCAACGGCGGCCGCAGCGCGTGGCGCTGGAGCCGGCCGCCTCCGCGGCGGCGGCTCGGAGCGTCGTGCCATGATGACCGTCGCGAATCCACCGGGCCCGATCGTCGCGACGACACCCGGCGCGGCCGGCCCACCGCTCGACGCCGTGGACCGCGGGTTCGTCGCGCGGCTCGCCGCCCGCGCCGGCCGCGGGCGGTCGTCCGAGCGAATCGGCCCGGCTGCGCAGGACGCTTCCGTTCCCGCCGAGGTCGAGCGTGCCGTGGTCGCGTCGGGCCCCGACCGCGCCGCGGAGAAGATCGCCACACTCCCGACGCCCGCGGCCGCCGCCGTCGCCGTGGCTGCCGCGCGGCCGCTGGTGGACGTCGCCGCGTCGCGGTCGCCATCGTGGCTGCCTGCCGATCCCGGGGAGGAGGGGCCGCTCGTCGACCGGCTGCTCCACGCGGCGGCCGGCGGCTGGGACGCGATCGCCCGCCGGGTGGAGGAAGCCCACGCCGCGGGTGCGTTCGTCGTCGCCGTCGCGGGGGGACGGCGCGGCGAGGGACGCAGCACGGTGGTGGCATGCCTCGCCCGGACGCTGGCCGCCCGCGGCCGAGACGTCGAGGTGGTCGATCGGGCCCCCGTGGACGCCGGTCTTCGGGCCGACCCGCCGATCGTGCTCGTCGATGCCGGGATCTGGTTTCCGGGAGGTCCGATACGGCGGGGCCGCATCGAACGCGAGAGCCTCGGCTGCCATGCGGCGATCCTCGTGCGCCGGGCCGGCCAGCCCCCCTGCCCCGCCCGGGGCGACGTGATCCGGGCCGTCGGCCTCGTGCTGCTCGGCGAAGTGCTCACGCGGGTGCCGGCGGACGCGACGTCCGCGGCCGGTGGCTGACCCCTTCCGTGGCGCCCGCGGCCGATCGCGGTGGAGCGAAGAGCATGCACCTTCAGAGCGAGCACCATCCGGCGGCGACGCAGTCAGGGCCGTGGCTCACCGCTGCCCAGGAGGCCGCTGTGGCCAAGCTCGCCTACGCCGCGGAGCATCCCGGCTGCGTCGTCCTAC
>Ga0214917_10001046_pt1 | contig 36119 bp, 35 predicted proteins | sample LL_1208_BB_MetaG_FD_177983 | JGI IMG/M metagenome (GOLD analysis project Ga0214917, IMG submission 177983) | Freshwater microbial communities from Lake Lanier, Atlanta, Georgia, United States - LL_1208_BB | ecosystem: Environmental > Aquatic > Freshwater > Lake | place: USA: Georgia | collected... | reverse complement strand
CCACCGCCCCTCTCGGAACCGCCACCCCGGCAGAGGAGAGAAGATCCCGGGCTTGGTATTCGTGAATATTCATAAAGAAGAGAAACTAATGGTAGGGAGAGTCGAGGAAAGAGGGATTTGAGTCAACTCACCAATCCCAACAACCCTACTCCTGCTTAGGCTCTTCGGATGGGACCGAATCTGCGGAAGCTGCCCGTAAACCGTCACCTCGTGTCTTGATTCCACCTTTCATGGTAAGAGGGTGGAGTTCTTTTGCAGAAAAACCAGTTAGCCCCCTCTCCGTGCTGCTTACCTCACTAAGCTCCATTTTTCCCTGAACCACAGAGGGTTGGATCATCACCACAAGTTCCTGTCTTTGTGTCGTATCCGATGTGGATTTAAAAAGATTACCCATCAGAGGAATGGTGGAAAGAAAAGGCACGCCAGCAACGTTCTTGGTGTCTTGTTGTGTAACCAAGCCACCCAAAAGAATGGTGGACCGATCCGGCACAATGACTGTCGTGTTAAGTTCTTGGGTATTGATTTCAGGTACACTTACCCCACCACCAATGTTCGTGCTGTTTTGAGATACCGTGTCGTTCGTCTGAACAATCTTAAGACTGATCTCCCTCTCACTGTTGATCAGCGGCACCACCTCGATTTTCAACACCACGTCTTGGTACTGGATGTTGGACTGTTGGGACCCTGAGGTCGTATTCGCACTTCCCCCCGCACCCAGCGTCGTGACGGTGCTGGTCGGCACGGCAATTTTCTTTCCATTATAAATCGTCGCTTTCTTGTTGTTCGCCGTAAAAACCGCCGGCCGTGAGGCGATCCGAAAGCGCGTTGTAGCCGTCAATGCATTGATATACAGATCGATCGAACCGAGAACAAAGGTGGCAATTTGCATCCCAGGCAAAACGGCAGTTGCCATTTGCGCAATTTGTCCGATTTGGCCAGCCATCTGAGGGCTAAGCGGCGTTTTACCTGTTTGAAATTGAGAAGTAGGCACTCCATTCGATGTTGATCCGTAGACGACAGTGCCAGGATCGATCACAGATTTCCCGCCCATCACCGACGCCGAGCCCGTTCGATTGGAACCGATGTACTTTTGGAGAATGTTCACTGCAAATTCATCGTCGTTTGTAACTTGCAACTGGCCAATCACGGTTGCCAGATACACCTGCATCGGTTTCTTATCCAGTTTGGTGAGAATCGCCTTCACCTTGTCCTTTGCCTCGGGTTGACCGATCACAAGAATCGAGTTTGCACGATTGTCCGCGATCAGCTTTGTCTTTCCCACGATCAGGGATTGCGCCGCCTGCTCTTCGCCCGGCTCCGAAAGCACATCCGCTTGTTTTCCGCCGGAACCCGATGAACCCCCCGGTCCTCCCGCCACCACTCCCCCAGCTCCAATTCCTCCCGAAACCTTACCTGTCGATTTACTTCCCCCTGCCGTGCTGTCGCCACCCTCATCCCCCTCCTCTTTGAGCATATCCCCCAAGATCGGAAGCATGTCCGTTGCCGCAACGTAATTCAGGGGTTGCTCATAAGGATCGGTCAACTCGACAGCAATATCAAACTGTTTGATCAGATCTCGGATGGCTGCAAAATCAAACGGGCTGGCAATCACCAAAATCCGGTTCGTCCGGGTATCGGCAATGAGCTGGATGTCACCCGCAAAACCACTTTTCCCCCCGCTAATCGTGACCCCCGCCGAACCCGCCGCGGGTGCCAAACCGGGAACATTGGGTTGGGCAGGTTGTCCGGTCGCCGCTTTGGCGCTTCCCCCTCCGCTGCTCTGCTCACGTTTTTCCAGAATCGTCGTGATCAGCTCCACCACCCGATCCGCATTCGCCTGCTGTAAGGTGATAAATTCCGACTTCTTTTCAGGGGCGGGCGTATCGATCAGGTGGCGAACGTCGATCAGACGCCGGATCAGGGTCGAATTCTCCGTGATCAGCACCTGATTTGCCACGGGAACAGGCACCAAACTGCCATAAGGGTGAAGGGTGATGAACTGCTCGAAAATTGGAACCGCATCTGCCGCCGCCAAATGGGTCAAGGGCATCACATAGGAGGCCACCACCTCCCCCTCGGGTAGCTCACTCTCGTTGGTGAACAGGAAAACCCCCTCACTCCTGGGGTTTTTTCCACCGGCGGTGTTGATGACCTTGACCGAATTTTTGTCGACCGCGATGAAGGCATAACCGTTGAGAAGCAGGGTGGATTCAATGAGACGAATCGCCTCCGCTTTTGTCACAGGCTGATTGAGGGTCAGGCTGAGATTCGCGCCTCCCGCCAGCAGGCCGGCGTCCTTGATCAACGTCACTCCCTTCAGCTTCTCGTAAACCAGCAGAAAATCTGAGACCGGATTATTTGGAAACTGAATCGTGTCGGGGGAAACCATCTCAGCGGGAGCGGTTGTGAGCGCGGGAGAAACTTTTGGCAAACCCACTTGCTCGGGATGGACGGCTTCCTGGGGTTCCTGCCCCAAAAGGTTCCACCTCAAAAAAAACACGGCTCCGGCAAGCAGAAGCGACGGGAAGATTTTCATTTTTTACCCCCGCCTGGAATCGGAATGACCCGACGACGAATGATGGGGGAGGGCGCTTGGGCGCCGGCGCCCTGGGGTCTCTGCGCAGGATTGGGCTGCACCTGAGGTGGCATCCCGGGGATCGGAGGCTGCGACTGCGTCACAACGGGCACGGGTGCGGCGGGCGGTCCGCCGCCGCCAAGCGATTCATACTTGAGGGTCGCCATCTCCGTTCCCTTCTTGATTTTTGCCTGAATCTTGGAGGCATCTCCTGAGGGATCTCTTTTTATCTCCACCAAGATCATTCCTTGGGCTGCGGGGGCAGGCTTCCTTCCCACGAGGATTCGATCCGGCTTCGTCTTGTTGGCCACCATCACATAGTCCTCTCCATCCATCCGCACATAACCCCCCAGAACCAGCTCCTTCGCAAAATCCGCCTCCGCCGTGGCAGAGGCCAGGGTAAAGGGGGACTTCTTTCCCAAAGCCCCGTATCGGGCCAGGTCGAGCGTCTTGGGCAACCCGGAGGTTGTTTCGACCGTACTTGGGATACTCCCGGGGTTCGAGGGCACTTCCGTCGTCATCTCACCCCAGCCTATCCCGTTCCCGATCAAAACGAGGAGAACTCCTCCCAACCATGTGAAGAACTTGTTCACTCCTTGCCCCTTCTGAAAAATTGTCCCACCTCGGCCTCCCCAACCATTTTGGGCGGTTCAGGGCTGAGTTTCATGTTGAGGGAGGTCAACGCGATCCCTGCCTCCGGTTGGTATAACTTGCCCGCCCACTGGATGAACTGACCCAAACTCCCCGTCAGGCGCATCCGGTTGCTGTAAACCGTGCAGGCTGTGCCCGAGCGCGGGGCCTGAAGATTCTGTTCCTCGATTTTCAAACCCGCATCCGTCGCGGCACTCTGGCTTTTCTTCTGCAGGGCGGGAGCCGGATTATCGGCCGAAACCGATTTTAAGTTCTTTTCCAACCAGCCCGACTTCTCCTCCCACTCCGCTTTCTGTTCCATCCATCCCTTGGCCTCCTCCAACTCATCCCTCTTCTGGGACACCGCACGTCGGTTTGCCTGATCCCAACTCAACAGAAACTTGAGGCCCAAAAGATGCACCCCCCCCAGCAAGGCAAAAACAAGAAAAAGGGTTAACTTTTTTTCATGGCGTGTCAGGGCTCGCATCGGTTCCTCCTTCCTCCGCAACCTGGGTTCCCGCGGGAATCCCCTCCGCTTGAAATCTGGCATTCCCGTTCGGCAACAGGGAGGGCTGTGGGTGTTTCCATTCGTACGCTGCCAACATCGGCTCCTTCTTGAGCCATTCGAAATACTTTTCCGTCTGCTCCAGGTCCTTCCCCTCCCCCTGGAGAAGAAGCCTCTTTGAATTGTAGTCAAACGAGGTTAAACGCACCCCGTCAATCTCCGCCGGATCTTTTTCGATCAGCGGGCGGGAAACCTGCCACAGCAACTCCAGGGCGTTCATCTTGGGATTGACCAACGCCCCAGCCTCCCTCCAGCTGAGCGCCGCCTGCCGGATTTTTTCCGATTCCCCCACAATTCCCGCCAACTCCCTCTCGATCAGATACCGACGCACCAAAGGAGTGGAGATGTAAGCCGAAGCCGCGATACAAAGGACCGCATAGATCGCAACCCCCATCCGAACGATTTTTTTGCGCTCCCCCTGCTGGGCCTTCACCAATCTCCGATCAATTAAAACAGTGGGCTCCAGATTCCAAGGATCGGAAGGCAGACGGGGGGGCACCCTGGGTTCGGCCCGGACAGGACAGGGGAGGCACCCCAAAAACTCTCTCGTGCCCACCGAAGCCTCACCCTCATCGCGCAGTACCAAGAGACTCAAGGGCCCCAGGGTTCCCTCCGCATCCATCTGAGCCAGGAGGGAGACGATTTCCGTCGCCGCTGACCCTTGCAACTCCTTCGCCAATAATGGCTGGGTATGAAGCCATTTTCCCGCCGAATAAAAATCGACCACCCAGCGTCCCAACTCCCTCCGTAAGACCGCCGATGCGCCTCCCCCGGGAGCCGGCAACACTCTTCCGGCAATCTCATGACGGCCCGCCTCCTCCAAAAGCCAATCTTCCTCCAAGGTTCCCACCAAAACCACGACCGCCTCCAGCTCTCGGATTCCGGTTCCCTGTTCCTCCTCTTTTGGATCAACCTCACCCCGACCCGCATCCATCGGCCTCTCTTTTGAAACAAGTTTTGTCTTTTTCTGTCGAGCTCCCTCCAACATGGCACCCCCTGCCGGGTCGGCGTCGGTCCGGATCGGATCCATCGCCCATACCGCCGCGTCCGGGTTGGTTCCCAGAAGGTTCCTCGATTCCAGGGCAATCTTTGCCAGCTCCCTCGGGGCAATCCCCTCCTCCACCGGAATCCAAATCGGCACGGAAAGAAAGGAGCGGGATGGAAGACAAACGACCGAGGAGGGAAATTCCCCAAGTTTCCGCGGGCTTTCCACCGGCCCTACGCACTGCACCCCATCCTCCGTTGTGCTCCACGCCTCCCACCCCTCCGGCCCGGGAAAAATGAACACCGGCCCCGTGGCCGCTTTCCCTTTCCCTTTCTTCACTTTGGCCACTTTGGCTTTCATGGGGACTCCTCATCCGTCCATCGTGCCCTCACTTGCGGAGGATTCGTTTTCCGGGAAATGATGGCCACAACTTTTCTTGTAGCTCCACCCACCGAACCCGTCGAGGTCACCCGCCAAAGATCCTCCTCCTCCGTACTCACTCTCTCCTCCCATCCCGCATACGTGGGTGTCATCATGCTGGGATTGATCAGGTCGTCAGCGGTTCCCAAGACCCCATCCTGTCCGGGCCGTGCCTGCACAAAAGCTTGGGCCCCGCCTTGCCCCAGCCCCAGCCAGGCCTCGATCACATCCTGATCCGCCGAACGCAGGGAAAGTTTTCCCGTCCCAAACACCGTGAATTTCTTGATCGCATCCACACCTTTGCCCCCCTCACGCGCCTCCTTCGCCATCTCGGCCCAACCCAGCACGTTCTCCAGTTCCTCGATTTTTTCGAATGGACCGTTTCTGACATTCTCCTCCGTCGCGCTGTTGGAGCCCGTGCTCAGCGGATCTGGATCCACCCAGTCGATCAACGCATCGATCAAGGCGGAGGACGTGGTGAGATTCACCTCCCAACGGGCAAAAAGATTCTGCAAAATGGCACGCGCGGTCTCCTTGTTGCCCAAAAGAAGGGCGTTGATGTTCAATTTTCCAGCCTCCCCTTTCATATCCTCGGCACGGATCGAGAATTTGATCGGAACGGTTTCTTTTCCCACCTTCCAACCCTCTTGCAGCCGCTCACTCAACTGCTGGGACGCCACATCGACATCCTCCGGCAAAAGTGCCGGATTCAACACCATCTGGATTCCGGACTCCGCCACCAACATCGCGCGGGCATTTTGGAGGGCTGCCACCTCCTGACCGATCTGCCTCTGCATCAGAACCGCAAGTCCCAACATTGCCGTCGCGATCAAACTCACCGCCCACAACACGATGATCAGCGCCACCCCCGAAGGGTGTTGGCAAAGGGCAGATCGATTCATCGGTTCGTATTTGTGTTCACCAAGGTTCGTGTCACCGGATCGATCGGCACCTGGCCCGTCGGCCCCAATCCGGTTGGAATCCAAAAGATTCCTGAATTGGTCATCGTGGTTTTTCCGGAGGGACGCTCCAGGACCAACCGAAGATAAGCCGGCTTCACGGGCTCACTCCAATCCGGTCGGTTCATCTTTTCCTGGTTCCTGGGATCCCCCGCCTCCCAAAGCAGGCTTTTCACATCCCCCATCAGGCGGAATTCGTTCACCTCCGGTTTCTCCGTCTTTCCCGTGTTGGTTTTCGTCAGGGACTCCACCATCCAAAGCTCCCTTCCGTCTCCGGCCGGGGCTTTCCGCAACTCAAACGCCAACACGCGCAACCCATCATACCGTTCCGGAAAAATCGCCACAGGGGCATTGGTGATCACCAGCTCATACCCCTTTCTCCCACCCCGGTTTTCCAGGGAAATCTGGGCATTGACGGGCAGATCGAGACAAAGTTGTCGCACCAGGGCAAAAAGTCCGCTTACTTCCCGGCTTCGCAAACTGGCCTGCGCCGCCGCATTCGCCCCCATCACGGAAAATTGAACCAGTTGGAAGATCACACCGAAAATCAGGATCAGAATCGTCAGACCCAGGGTCACCTCGATTAAGGTGAACCCACCCCGCCTGTGTCCGTCCGATCTCATCGCTGCGGCCACATCAGGAAAGAAACACTTTCCAGAAAAGCTCCTTTTTTGGTCGTGGCCCGGACCTGCACCTCCCACCAGCCCGCCATGGGCCGGGGAGTCGGATTGTTACTCAGTCCCGGCAGCTGGATGGGAGGATCGATCGGATTCACGGCTGTCTGCAAAAAGATCGTCCCATCATCCCCCGCCGGTCGAAACTCCTTGCCGGTCGGTTGGAGGTTGTTGGTCGTGGCGAGTATCCTCGCGGCACACGACTCCACCGCCTGCCGCCTCATCCCCGTCCGCAGCAGCTCCACATTGATCCCAATCACCTCGTTGAGGGCCACGGAAAACCCCACCGCCGCAAAGGCAAAAATCGCCACGGCCAACATCACCTCAATCAAGGTGAACGAGGGGCAGCCCTTTTTCATCGTTTTGTCCTCGGTTCCGTCACGGTTTCCCCCGTCAGAGCACTGAAGGAAAACTGCTCCTCATTCTCCCCATGCTTGAGGAGGATCCGGATCGGCTCCACCACGCCACCCCCCGTAAAAAGCCACTGATAATCCTCGGGGGTTTTCCACCCGTTTCTCCCCTTCGACCGCTCCAAAGGCGTCACCACCAACATCTCGATCCCGTCCGGGAATGGCACGCCATCCACCCCTCTTCCCCCCAGAATCACCCGCCGGGCCTTTCCCGTGCCCAAGGCAGATTCACGGGCTTTTCCCGCCGCCTCCTCCAGTTGCGCCCTGGCCTTGGCCAGATCCCTATCCCCACCCGTCGAGGAGAGAAAAACCGCCGCTCCCCCCATGAACACAACTCCGATCCCCACCGCCAACATGATCTCGAGAAGAGTGAAACCTTTTTCCTCCCATCCCCTCGGCCGCCGCATCATCCGGCCATCCCCCTCAACTCATTTCGAGCTAATATCGTCGCCTTTGCCCCCATCGTTTTTACGATCAGGACCCGTCGAATAAACGCGAAAGCCTTTTGCGGAGGATGAATCCACCTTGTACTGATAATCCTGTCCCCAGGGATCTTTCGGCAACTCCTCGAAACCCTTGCCCGTCCCCACCAACGCCTTCAAACCTGCGGATTCAGAGAGCGGCACACCCCCGTTTTTCATCTCATACATCCGGATCTGGGTAATGATCGCCTGCAAATCCCCTCGCGCTCTCTGCTCCTTTGCGAACTCCAGATTTCCCGTCAGCATAAAAATAGCCGACCCCATCAAAACGGTGATGATTCCCACCACCAACATAATCTCGATGAGGGTGAATCCGGCCCCAAGAGCCATAGGACGATGTCGCAGGAGTCTGGGTTTCATTCTGTACGCAAGCCTACGACGCCCCAGCCGGAAGACAATCCTGTCCGCAACTGGGGTTGTGCTCTCTTTGGGGCAGGGATCTCCACAGGTTTCTCCAACACAGGTAGGGAAACCTGGGAAATCAAAGGCTGGGGCGTCGAAACGGCAGGCGACTTTGCCAACTCCTGACTCACCTCACCAAACACCACCTGAAGTCGCACACTCCTCACCGTCATCGCACCCCCCGCACCCGCCTGCCAATCCACGTGATTCTCCCCTTTTCGCAGGGTACCCACCGGCACATAGGCAACGACCTTGCGCCACCCGCCGTATTGCACACTTTGACCCAGTGCACCCTGCCGAAAGCCCGGGTCATCCAATCCGGGCAGCTCGACCGACACACCCAGAAGATCCTGCCCATTCACCGCAAGCCGGGGCTCCTCCCCGGGAGCCAATCCCGCGACTTGTGCTTCCAATCGTCCATACGCCGGGGATCCCGCGATGGGGGCCACAAATCGGACAGGATTTTGCGGATCGATTTTCACCGGCCCCTCATCCAGAACGGCATCCATCACCCGGCCCTTTTCCTCATCGAAAGGCCGATGGCGGGCCACCCCGCTCATCTCGTCACCCGGCAATACTTTTCCAGCTGGCGTCAAGTAGAGTCCCGAAGGCGCCGCCCAACCTGCCGCCAAAACCAACGGCTCCACCCAGGCCAACTCCACCCGCTCCACCACCGGCTCCGTCCCCGTGGACTCCACGATCAGTTGCCCTGCCCCGCCCAGGCTGCTCTGCTCGATGATCAGCGTTCGCTGATGAAGGGGGGCCGCCTTCTCGTATAAATTTCCGCACAGGGTCACCGCACGCCCGGGGGCCTGCCAAATCACCCGCGCAAAACCATCGGCGGGTTCGCGGAACACGATCGTCAAAGCCAGCTTGGAATCCCCTGAGGGAGGTCGAACTTGGGCTCGCCACGTCGACATCTGGATTCCTACTTGCGTCGAAACGGGACCAAACCAGGCCGGCAACGGTTCCCCCGCCCGCCGTGCATCCCATGCGGCTGGAGGAATTGCATATCCCGGGGGAGCCTCCGCCGTCCCGAGGGAGACCCCCCAGAGCAAAACCAGAAGCCACCCCAACGGGGTCAGACGGTTTTTCCACCTCTTCACGTCCGGGAGTTTGGCAGGAAATCACCACATTCCCCCGTCCCTCGCTCCTCTTGCTCACGCCTGCCGTCAACAACCCTTGAAACAGGCCGAATAAGTTATTAAAGGCTTTTGCGCATTCCCGACATCGCACCGAAGATGCTGGTGATGATCGAGTACACCACCACTCCCACCACCAGGGCGATCACCACGATAATGACCGGCTGAATCAAAGCGGTGATCCTCTGGATTTTTCGGTCCATCTCCTTCTCAAAACGGGCCCCCGCCTTGTCCAGAGCCTTCGCCAAATCCCCCGTCTGCTCCCCCACCGCCACAAGATCCAGGAACATGTCCGAAAATCCACCCACTTGCCGCAAAGCCCGGCTCAACGAGTATCCCTCCGAGATCTGTAACGACGCCCTCTCCAGACGCAACCGATAATACGAGTTCGGTGTCGCCTGGGTCACCAGTTGCATCGCCTGCAAAAGGGTGACCCCGTTGGTCAGCAAATTGGCCAGGGTTTGGCTGAACTGGGCGTAAAAAGCGGCCTCCAGCACGGCCCCGGCCACGGGAATCTTCATCCGTGCCTCGTCCCACCAGATCTTTCCGGCAGGCTTCTGAATCCACTGCCAAAAAACCAATCCCCCCAGCGCCAGACCCACCGCCACCAGCCAGCCGTAGTGAACCAGAAAGTAACTCGTGCCCAACAAAAGTTTCGTCACCAACGGGGTGGTCTCGGGCGATTTGCTAAACAAACTTTCCAGCTGCGGAACCAGCACCACCACAAACAGCACCATCAACAAAATCCCCGCCCCGCTGACGAACATCGGGTAGATCAGGGCCTGGATCACCCGGCCCTTCAAATCACTCAACTTTTTGAGATACAGCACCTGCCTCTTCAAAATCGAACCCAGGGCCCCGCTCACCTCCCCCGCCGCAACCAGGTTGCAGTAGAGATCGGAAAAACTCGCCGAGGCCGATTTTAACGCCCGGGAAAGGCTCGTCCCCTCCCGAACCTGATTTCTCAAGCTCTGCGCCACCGCTTTCAGGGCAGACGCCTCCGATCTCTGCTCCATCATTTTCAGGGCCCCCTCCAACTGAAGGCCCGCATCCAGCAAATCCCCCAGCTCCTCGGTAAAGGCAATGATCTGTGCCTCGTTCATCGGCTGCTCCACCGCATACCCACCCCCGCTTTCCCCCCCCGCTGCAATCGCCCCCTCCTCATGCAACTTCAAGGGACGCATCCGCTGTTTGCTTAGCTGGGCCAACGCCTCCTGCCGGCTCTTTGCCTCCAGCTTTCCCGCCGTCCTGCCCCCTCCCGCCACCAACGCCTCATAGGTGAACGTCGCCACCTCAACCCTCCTTGCCCTTCGACGCATCCACCACCGTCACACGCAACACCTCCTCGATCGTTGTTGTCCCCTCCGCCACCTTTTCCCACCCATCCTCCCGCAAATTCCGCATTCCCTGGGATTTCGCCATCTCCTTCAAGGCCGCATTCGATTCCTTCCTCGTGATCATCTCCTGCAACTGCGGCGTGACCAGGCAGATCTCAAAAATCGCCCGCCTTCCCTGATATCCGGTCTGGCGGCAACGGTCACATCCCACCGCCCGGTGCGCCGTTGCCGCTTTCTCCAACGGAATCCCGATATCCCGCAGATACTGCTCCGAATATTTTGCCGGCTCGCAACACCACGGGCACAGAACCCTCACCAACCGTTGGGCAATGAAAGCCCGGACGGAGGAGCCGACCAGAAACGGCTCGATCCCCATGTCCACCAGACGGGTGATCCCGCCGATCGCATCGTTCGTGTGCAGGGTTGAAAAAACAAGGTGACCCGTCAAGGCCGCCCGGATCGCGATCTCCGTGGTCTCCACATCCCGCATCTCTCCCACCATCACCACATTCGGATCTCCCCGCAAAATACTCCGCAGGCCCGCGGCGAACGTCAGGTTGATCTCAGGCTTCACGGCGATCTGTACAACCCCGGGGATCTTGTTTTCCACCGGATCCTCAATCGTCACGATGCGCCGGTCCTTCGTGTTCAAAGACGCCAGGAAAGTGTACAGCGTGGTGGACTTTCCCGACCCCGTCGGCCCGGTGATCAAAACGATCCCGTTGGGAAGGGCCAGCAGATTCCTGACGCTGGCCTCATGCACCGGGCTCAATCCCATCTGCGCAAAATCAAACCTCTGCTGTCCCAACAGCCGCAGGCTGATCGACTCCCCCGTCACGGACGGGATCGTCGCAATGCGGACGTCGATCGGCCGCCCCTCAAACTCCAGGTTGATGCGCCCGTCCTGCGGCAGTCTCCTTTCCGCAATGTCCAGATGCGCCATGATCTTGATTCGGGAGATCAGGGAGGCTTGGAACAGTTTGATCCGCGGCGGAACCGGAATGTTCCGTAAAACCCCGTCGATCCGGTACCGCACCTGGAGATCATCCTCCAGAGGCTCGATGTGAATATCGGTCGCACGCTCCTGCAGGGCCTCCCGGATAATCTGATTCACAAACTTGATGACCGAGGCCTCCGAATCGTTCTCGTCCAAAACGGTGGTCTCCTGTTCCAGGTCGTTGGCGGAGGCAAACTCCCCACCCGCCTCCAAAATCTCATCAAAGGTTTCCGCCCCCACCCCGTATCCCCCCCGCAATCCATCCAGCACCGCACGCCTCGGCGCCAAAACCCACCGGGTCTCCCCACCCCAAAATCCCGCCAGCGCCTGACGGGCCAGATGATCGAACGGATCAAAACAGAGGACGGGCAAAGGCTCACCCTCCCCCGGGGTCACCGGGAGAAGACGATGCCGAAGCGCAATCCTCGCAGGAAACTTCTCGCGCAAAGGGGCGGGGATGGGCGGAATCTCCCCCTCCCAAACGGGCAGTCCGAGCGACTCCCCCAGTTTGTGCGCGAATATCTTTTCGTCCACCTGCCCGGTCTCCAGCAGGGCGTTCACCATCGACCTCTGCTCCACGGACGCATCCGCCACCGCTTTTTCACATACCGGCAAATCTTTCGCGCCCGACTGCTGCGCCAGCTCGAGCAGGGATTCCGCCAGGCTCATCAGGCCAGCACCTTGGCCAACCGATCCGGGTTCAGGCCCGCCAGCTCCTTGCCGACAAACAGCCCGTCCTCCCGGATCAATTTCCCATCAAAGAAGATCCTGCCTCCCCCGTGTGCCCGATCCTGCAGATTCACCAGGTCCCAGTGGATTTGGGACCGGTTCCCGTTGTCCGCCTCCTCATACGCCTGCCCGGGGGTGAAGTGAAAACTACCCGCAATTTTCTCGTCAAAGAGAATGTCCCGGATCGGGTTCCGGATGTGCGGATTGAGCCCCAGGGAAAACTCCCCCACGTATCTTGCCCCCTCATCGCTCGAAAAGATCTCCTCCAATTCCCGGCTCCTCTCCGCCGCCGTCGCCTGCACGATCTTGCCCCTCGAAAAGTGAAGACACACGCGGTCAAACGGCATGCCGCGGTACACCGCCGGGGCGTTGAAGGTCACCTTTCCCTCGACGCTGGTCCTCACCGGGGCGGTAAACACCTCCCCGTCCGGAATGTTTCTCTCCCCCACGCAGGGAATCACACCGATGTTGCGAATCGAAAATCGCAGGTCGGTCCCGGGCCCAAGAATCTGAACTCGATCGGTTCTTTTCATCAAGGAGACCAGCGGCTTCACCGCGTGGGACATCTTCCGGTAATCCAGATTACAAACCTTGAAATAAAGATCCGTGAACGCTTCCGTGCTCATCCCCGCCGCCTGCGCCATCGCAGGGGTCGGCCAACGCAACACGACCCAACGCGTGTGATTGATCCTGTGGTCGGAAACCGGACGCAGAATCCGACCCGCCAGCTTCTGTTTTTCCGAGGGCACGTCGCTCGACTCAAAACTGTTCTGCGCCCCCCGCAACGCGATGAAAGCCTGCATGGTCTTCATCCAGGCAAGTTCGTGTTTCAGGGAAAGTCGGAGGCCCCGCTCCGTTACCCCGCGACCGATCTCGCGCGAAATCCGTCCGCTGGAGAGGCGGACATAAGGCTCCGCCCCGCGGGCCCGAACCGCGCGGATCAGCTCCACGACGAAATCCTCGGGAATTTCCGCGGCCTCGATCCACACCCGATCCCCCTTCCGCAGCGCGGTGGAGTACCCGGTCAAAAGTTCCGTCAAACGCCGATAACGGGGGTCGCTCATCGGAAACTTCCCCCCTCGGCGCCAAAGAGGTAACCTGAGACTGGATGAAGGGTCATCGAGATAAGTTTCAACCAGTTACCCTTTTTGGCAAGCTGGCCGCCGCCTCCATTTTCCTGCTCCCCATTCTGACTTGGGCCGAGCCTGCCGCCACGACGCTCTCGGGACGCGCCACCATTCAGCTGAAAAACAGTGATTCCCCCCAGAATCTCGGCGGAATGGACCTTGTTCTGGCCCCCACTTCCCTCATCCCCGAAATCCGGCGCCTGAGGATGGAGACCTGGCGAACCGACGGCTTGGCCGTCCAGCACAAACCCGACGGGGAGGAGCAACCGGTTGGCATCAAAATCGATTTTGCGGATGGGTACAAGAACCTCGATCTGAGAGCCCTCAGCCAGGCCGCCGCCAACGCGGCGACAGCCCGCACCCGCAGCGGCACAAACGGGTTTTTTACCTTTCCCAACGCTCCCCCGGGCCCTCACGCCCTGTATGCCCAGTATAAAAGCCGCTACGCCGTCGCCTACTGGCTGCTCGAAGTCATCCTGCTCCCCGGCAAAACAAACGAGGTCAACCTTTCCGAAACCAACGCCGCCGAGATCTTCAACCGCTTCATAAAAAAATCCCCTTAATCCCCATCCACCCCTTCCGTTATCCTGTTACAATTGTAACAGGATAATGAGGTCATCCGTTCGTGGCTTGCCATAGGCGCCAATACGCCCCTTTTTGCGCCATCAACTCTTCCCCTTTGCCCTCCTCCACCAACCTTCCCCTCTCGAGTACCAAAATTCGATCCGCCCGGTGCGCTGCATGCAACCGGTGGGTCACCAGTAGGGTCGTCGGGCGACTCATCAACTTGCCCAACACATCCAGCAACTCTCTCTCGGTTGTCGCATCCAAAGCACTCGTAGGCTCGTCGAGAAGAAGCACGGGAGCATCCCGTAAAAATGCCCTCGCGATTCCGATCCTTTGCCTCTGCCCGCCGCTCAACATCACCCCCCTCTCCCCCACCGGTGTTTGATACCCCTTGGGAAGGGCGGAAATAAATTCATCCGCTTGCGCCTCCCGTGCCGCTCTCTCAATTTCCCGGTTCGATGCGCCGGCCCTGCCATAGGCGATGTTCTCCTGGACGGTCCCATTGAGCAAAACGGTCTCCTGCAGAACCAGGGCCTGACGAGCCCGTAGCTCCCGTTTGGCGACGTTTCGCAAATCGATGCCGTGAATCGAAATCGAGCCCTCGGTCGGGTCATAAAAGCGGGGCAAAAGGGAGAGCAAGGTGGTCTTGCCGGCACCCGTGCCCCCCACAACCGCCACGGACTCCCCCGGCGCGATCCGGAAATCCAATCCGCGCAAAACCTCGTCTCCCCTCGGGTACCGGAACCCGACCCCCCGAAACTCGATCGTGCCCGTTCCCGCGGGAAGCCGCAGCGGATGTTTCGCATCGGGAACATCATCCGGCGTATCCAAAACCTCAAACACCCTTTGGGCCGCGGCCGCCGCACCCTCCATCGACCAGGCGGTGTAACTGAGCTGCTCGAGAGGGGAGTATAACATTCCCAAATAAGCCAAAAAAACGAGCAGATCCCCCAGGGTCATCTTTCCCGCCACCACCTCCCCGACTCCCGCCCAGAGCAAGGCGGCGGTGCCCATCGCCAAAAGTGTCCCCACCACAAGGGTGCTTGCCACGTTCGTCATCGACAGGCGCAGATTGGCCTCCAGAGCCTCGCGGCACTCACGCCGAAAAAGGTCCACCTCGTGGGATTCACGGCCGAACGCATGCACCACCCGTATGCTCGATAGCCCCTCGCTCGCACGGGCCAACACATCGCTCTCCTGGGCCTGAAGCGCCGCCGTTTCCTGCCGAATCCGTCCGGCATAACGCACGATCGCCATCATCAAAAAAGGAATCACCCCCAGGGAGAGAAGTGCCAGCAACGGACTCATCCTCCACATCACAAAAAAAGTTCCAAACAACGTCAGCAGGGACCCCAGAACGGTCGCGAACCCGCGGTTGAAATAGGTCTGGACCGCCTGGGCATCGTACGCGACGCGGAAACTGGAGTCGGAACTTCTGCGGGCATCATGAAACCGCAAGGGCAAGGACTGCAGGTAAGCGTACAGCTCGGTCCTCACCCTCAAAAGAGCCTGCAAACCCACCTCGATCAGGGTGTAGGTCTGCGCGAGGTTCACCGCTCCCCACAGCAGATGAATCAGAACCAAAGCTCCGCAGGTCAACGCCAGGGCGTTGGAAAAGCTCCAGACTCCATCTCCCCAAGGAAAACGGATCCCGCCGGAGGGGGACGGCACAATCGAATCGACGACGAACTTCAAAGGCCAAGGTTTCAGAAGATTGAGTGCGGTCGCCGCCAAAAGCAGGCTCAGGGCGATAAAGATTTTTCCGGCAAAAGGCCTGTAGTAGCGCAGGATTCTGAGGGTCAGGTTCATTGCGGCTGCCCTTTCCCCGAAAGGGGGAGAAGTTGAGCCCGCCGCGCCGCCACCCGCACCAGATCCCCCACGCGACGCCGCAACTGCCACCCCGTCCATAGCCAACCGCCGATCGCCAGCCCAAGAATCGTGAGGAAAGCGGGAAGAGCCGCACGATAGGAGAGACCCACCAGCACATCCGCCGTGATTGCCGTCAGGGCAAACAGGACACTGAAGGTGCTGGGCACGATTCCCAAGTGGACGCGGGTCAGACGCCGTCCGTGCGGATAGATCTCCGTCAAGGTCCGCAAACGAACATGCCACCACCGGTTCGCAAAGATCTGGATGTCCCAGGAGTTCCAACCCGTGTCCTGCGAATACCTCCATCCCTCCTCCTCAAGGATTTTCTCCACCTCCTCCAAGAGGGAAATCCGCTCTTTCCCTTGCTCGCTCCAGAAAGCCAGCTCCCTGGAACGCCAAAGAGGCAGACTCGGTCCCGCGTCTTTTTCCGGGGTCTGCACCACCGATTCGGGCGTCCTCTTTCCCCGGAGCCAGGTGAAGTAACGCGCCCAATCCCGGACGAGGGGCTGCAGCAGCGCCAAATAAAAAACCGTCAAGCGCGCCAGGATGGTGTCGTGATGGGGTTCGATCCGAGCCACCACCATGAACGAGAGGGCTGGGAGGAGGGTCGCCGCCAACATCAGGAGCGGGAGGATCCGAAGCGGCTCGATCTGGATCGAAACCAGGAAAACAAAAAGGGTAAGTGCATTCCACTCCAATCCCCCGACCAGCTGCGCCCAAGGGGAGGCCGGCTTGGGATAAAGACACTGAAAGAATCCCGTCCCGAAAACCCCGTGATAAATGATCGGTCGGTGAAACACCCTCTCAAAGCGCGGCAAACCGTAGATGACCCCCTTCCATCGGGCGGATCCCTGCGGATCAAAGTACTGCATGTGCTTGAAGCGAAGCATCGCCTCCGCCTCCCCATACCCTTTTTGCTGGCGGAAGTACGCCTGCATGGTGAAACGACGATGATGCCAGACCAGCGCACTCGGACTGAATCCGATGCGGTGCCCCGCTTGCAACAGCCGCCAACAAAGATCCACGTCATCCCCCGCCGTGCGAAACTCACCGTCAAATCCACCCACTCCCTCCAACGCGGTTTTCCAATACGCCATGTTACACCCGGGGATGTGCTCCGCCTCGGTGTCGCCCAGCAAGACGTGGGTGGGAGCCCCCGGGCAGGCGGCCACCGCCGCCGCAACGGAGCTTTGGGCCGGAGGATTCAGGTTCGGTCCCCCGACCGCCGCATAGGAGCCCTCCAACAGCGTCGCAACGAGGAAATAGAGCCAATCCGAATCGGGCATGCAGTCGGAATCGGTGTAGGCGATGATCTCCCCCGATGCAGCCTGCATCCCCACGTTTCGGGCGACCGATAACCCTCGGTTGGCCTGCAGGATGTTTGTAACCAACGGAAAATCTGCCGCGATCGACTGGGTGTTGTCTTTCGACCCGTCATCCACCAAAATCACCTCATAGTCGGGATAATTCAGCTTTTGCAGGGCCTCCAGACAACCCCGCAAGGTCGCGCCCCCATTGTAGCTGCAAACCACCACCGAAACCCTCGGAATCCGCGGCAATGGAAACTTTTCCACCAGGTGATCCCGCGGCCCCAACGTCTGCTTCGAGAGATTCCGGTAGACAAGCTTCGGCCGCCGATCCTTGCGAACCAGTCCAAAGGCCCAATCCTCCACATCGATCCCGTCCGTGAACCACTCATCCGTCCAGGAAAAAAGAATCGTCCCCGCCAAACCCCCTCGAAAAACCTCCCCCCAGTGCAGGCCAAGAAGGTCCGACTGCTCCTCCTCGCTGTGCCGGATCGTGTCCATTCCAAACTCCCCCAAGACAAGGGGTCGATCCTCCGCCAGATTCTGCAACCGGGAAAGATAGGCTCGTAAATCCGGCCCGCGGTGCAGATACACGTTGTAGGATAAAAAATCGGTTTCCTTGGGGATCAAGTATTCCGTCGGGGGAAAATTGGCGTAGGCCGCCAAAGCCTCCGAATCCTCGTCTTTCACCAACCGAACGAGGGAATCCAAAAATCCTTCCACCCTTTGCGGCCCGTACCATCTCACCAGATCGGGAGGGATTTCGTTGTCCACGTAGTAACCCAGGATGGCAGGGTGGCCGGCACCGCCCCGAGCGGCTCGCCGGACCGTGGCGCGGATCTCCTTGCGGACCGATCGATCATCCAGAAAGAGAACCCGCCGTTCCCAGGGCACTGTCACCATCACCCTGATCCCGTGCTCCGCTGCAAGATCCAGGAACCACTTTCCAGGGGCGTGATAAACCCGGACGGTGTTAAAACCGGCCGCCGCAATCAACCCGAAATCCCTTTTGGCTTTCTCAGGATGACCCAGATGCTCCTGCCCGTCGCGAAAAGGCCCGTACGTCACCCCCTGGAGAAAATACTTTTCCTCTCCGGCAAACAGAAACTTCCCCCGGGCCTGGATCCTCGGCCCGCGTAACACACCGGGCCGGCTCCGCGCCTCAGGGTCCGAGGACGCCGGCCAAGCGGGAAAGAGCGGGATGGGGGCGGAGTTCACTCCCGGATTTGGCCCTGACCGGCCACTCGATACTGGTACGAGGTCAACTCCTCCAACCCCATCGGCCCACGCGCATGGATCTTGTCGGTGCTGATCCCGATCTCCGCCCCAAATCCGAACTCCCCGCCATCCGTGAACCGGGTCGAGGCGTTCCAATACACCGCCGCCGAATCCGCACCCCGCAAAAACTGCTCTGCGGCCTCCCGATCCTCCGTCACGATCGCATCGGAATGGTGGCTCCCGTGCTGCTCCAGATGTTCCAAAGCCCCTTCGACCCCATCCACCACACGGATGGCCATCGTCAGGTCCAGATACTCTGTCTTCCAGGCTTTCGGCGGCTGAAGCGGTTGACCGGAGGCCCGGGAAGCCGCTTCATCCCCGAAAAGTTTCACCCCCTGCGCCTGCAAAGCCTTCACGATGCGGGGCAGGATTTTTTCCGCCCCCACCCGGTCCACCAACAACGTTTCCGCTGCATTGCAAGTGGCCGGTCTCTGGCATTTTGCATTCACCGTGATCTCCTCCGCCATTTTGGGGTCGGCCGCCCGATGAAGAAAGACGTGGCATACCCCGTCCGCATGCTTGATCACCGGCACACGCGCAAGCTGGGTCACCGTAGAGATCAGGCTCGGCCCGCCCCTCGGAATCAGCAGATCGATCACTCCCTCCAACCCGCACATCTCCGCCACACTCTCCCGCGCCTCATCCTCGACCAAGGCGATGACCTCCGCCGGCAATCCCTTCTTTTGGGCCGCCGTTCCCAACGTTTCCGCCAAAGCCCGGTTGCTTTTTTTCGCCTCCCGGCCTCCCCGTAAAAGGGTGGCGTTGCCCGCTTTCAGACAGAGCACCGCACTGTCCACCGTCACATTCGGACGAGCCTCGTAAATGATCCCGATCAGACCGATCGGCACCCGCACCTTGGAGATTTCCAATCCGTTCGGGCGGGTCCACTTCTTCACAACCTCTCCCACCGGGTCGGGTAGTTTCGCCACCTGCCGCACCCCCTCCACCATCTCCCGAAATCGTTTCTCCGTCAGCTCCAGCCGGTCGAGAAGCGCCCCCGAGGTTCCCGCCGCCCGCGCCGTCCCCACATCGTCCTGATTGGCCTTCCGGATCTCTTTCTCCCGCGAGACCAGCTCATCCGCCATTGCAAGCAGCAGGCTGTTTTTTTCCTGCGAGGTTTGCCGGGCCAGTTTTCGTCCTGCCCCCTTCGCCCGCTCGGCCAACTTCCGCAGCTCGCTCATCGCGCCACCCACGTCCCCGGCGGTGTCCGATCCACACACTTCCCGAGGACCTTGCCGATACGGCCGTCCGCAATCACCACGCCGATCCCGCGTGTCATCGCCAACCGCGAAGCCTCCAGTTTCGAAAGCATCCCTCCCACGGAACCCGCACTTCCCGCCCCCCCCGCACATGCCCATACCCCGGCATCGATTTTCCTCACCCGCCGAATCAAGGTTCCCGTCCCGTCCGGTCGGCTCATCAGACCCGGGGCATCGGTCAAAATCACGAGCCGATCCGCCCTTGCCAGGATCGCCACATGCGCGGAAAGCCGGTCGTTGTCCCCAAACGCATTCAACAGCGCGATCTCCTCGAACGACAGGGCATCGTTTTCATTGAAAATCGGAAGACACTTTTTCAGGCCGAGCAGGGTGTGCAGTGTGGCCCTCGTGTTCTCGTAAATTCTGCGGCTATCCAGGTCCCAGGAGGTCAGAAGAATCTGAGCCGCCAGAATCCGGTGCGGTGCGAGTGCCGATCCGTAGGCTTTCATCAAGAGGGGCTGGCCGATCGTGGCACAGGCCTGCATCTCCGGACGGGAGGTGGGTCGTCGGGTCAATCCCAACGCCTGCATTCCCGCGCGAATCGCACCCGAACTGACGAGAATGACCTCATGCCCCTGGCGCCGAAGCCCTGCGATCTCTTTCGCCCACTGCCGGATTCGGATCTCCGCCAGCCCGCCCGCCCGACCGGCAAGAAGACTACTCCCAATCTTGATCACCAGCCTCATCCGCGACCCTCCTTACGACTTTCGCCGATGCCAGACGTCCCGCAGCTGCTGCGTCAGGCGGACGACCGAAAAAACACGTCCCACCCAACCGAGCGGTGCCGCTCCCGCTTTTTGTCCTCCCCAAAAAAGGGAAGCCAGCCCCAGGACAGGCCCCCCCCATTGGCGCCCGATCTTCCACACGTGCTCCCCCTCATCCAGCCAGACCCCCAGGGAGGCAGCCCCGGAACACGCCTTCTGAAAATCGTGGGTGGCTTGCGTCGAGGAAGCCTTGCACGCCTGGCGGATTTCCCGCGCCCGCGTCAGCGCCGGGAGCTCAACCATTCCCGGTCCCTCTGAAATTCAGCCACCGTGTCGGCAAAAGGCATCCCCTCACCCAAGACCCTCTTTCGCATCCGCAAAAAGGCTCCCAGGGCACCCAATCCGTAGAGGAGGGCCAAGCCCACCAAAGCCAAAATTCGTGCCTGCGGATCCGGCCACACCGTCAAAACCACCGCCAAGGAGGCCACCAACAGGGCCAGCGCGCCCAGTCCCAACGCAACCGCCAACCAGAGAATCGCCTCCACCGCCCGCCATTTTTCCTCCTGCAACTCCGCCGCCAACAAACGGAGCCGCTCCTCCACCATTTTGATGGAGGTCAGAGCCAGATCGCGAAGGGCGGAGATCATCGGGGATCAGCGGCGGCTCAAAAGAGCCCCGATCAGTAGCCCGGCCACCAGAGCGACCCCGACCGACTCATAGGGATGTTTACGAATGACACGATCCGCCTCCCTCATTCCCTCCTCTGCCGCCTCCCTCACATCGTCATAATCCTGAAACCGCTCCTTGGCCGCCTCAATCTTGCGCGCCAACTGCTGGCGCACCTCTTTGGCTTTCTCCCCCAACTCCCCGGCGGTGGATTCCAGCAGCTCCTCCGCATGCGAGATCACCTCCTGGAGATGGTGCCGATCTTTTGTGGAAGAGACTCTCGAAGCGCTTTTTTTTGCCTTGGATTTCGCCATGCCCGCATACTGCCGTGCCCCCTGCTGGGGAGCAAGTTTCCCGCCGACTTCCCTGCCTGTCGCTAAATCCCCAAGTCCTTGGAAGCCAGCCTCTTTTCCAAGAGACCCCGGGCCTGGTAACGGGCCCGTAAGCGGGGATCAAACCAGATCTCGGCAAACATCTGTCCCAAAACGGTGAAAATCCCCAAAAGCGGCATCGCCAAAAGCAGGCCGTACACCCCGCCCAGCATACCTCCGGAAAAAATCATCATGACGGTGATCAACGGATGCATCCGCAAGGCGCGTCCCACCGTCATGGGGGTGTAGATGAACTCATCCAGGAGACGGACTCCCAGGAAAAGCAAAACCACAGCCACCATCAGTCCGCTCGAGCTGGGAGCCTTCACCGCCACCGTGGCCACGGCCAAAATTCCCCCCAAGCCCGACCCGATGTATGGCACCCAGGCAAAAATCGCGCAGATCAATCCGAGAAACATCGCGTCCCAAAACCCGAAGATTCCCGGGCCTTGACCCAAAAACCATAACCCCAACCCCAAACTCACGGTGTCCAACATCGTCAGGCCGAACATTCCGCGAAAGTAGGCTCTCATCTGATTGTCCATCCGATCAAAGAGCAGGAGCGTTTTCTCGAAAAATGCGTTCGGCACGGCACGAAGCACAAGCCGGTGGAATGCGGTTCCATCCCGTAAAAAGAAAAACGTCAGGAAAGGAACGAGGAGCAGACTGGGCAGCCAGTGGAGGAGAAAGAGGGCCACGTCCGCGATATACTCCTTGCCCGACCCCGCCAGAAAAAGATTCAACTGCTCCTGTAGGCTGTTGGCCAACCCGGCTTTTTTTGCAAAAGAAAAACGGCTCTCTAAAGCCAGAAGATTGTCCCGCAGCACCCCCTGGAGCCGATCCCAGTACGTCGGGATCTGGTTCTGAAAATCCGCCAACGAGTTCAACATCGAGGGCAGGATCGTAAGCGAAAAGATCAGGGTAAGGATCGTCGCCGCCCCGAGAAAGATCCCGAGAGCTTGCCCCGGAGTCACCCCTGCCAACTGCAGCCGTTGAAGAAGGGGTTGCACCAGGTAGTAGAGGACCACCGCCAAAATCAGCGGGAAAGCGAGCCAAGCGACCGCCTTCAGAAGAAGGATCGAACCCAACGCCCCGGCGATGACCGCAATCCAGATGATCGGATGTTCCAGCGACCGCTCGTCCGAAAGTCCCGGCTTCACGTGGCAGAAGGCTCGGTGGATTGCCCATCCGCAAACCGTCTGAGGCGGGACTCCAGCACAAGGGCCACACCCATGGCGATTTTATAGCCCAAACGCGGCCTCGCTTGTGCCAAGGCAACCAGCTCGGGCCGGAACATGGCCAAAACCGTTGTGTCCTCCTCCGCCACCACCGTCGCCATTCTCGGCCCGGCTCCCAGCAGAGCCATCTCACCGAAGGATTCCCCCGCCTGAATGACCCCCAGGCTCTTTTTGGTCAGGATCCCTTTCCGGTTGGCACGTAATTTTCCACGGATCACCACATACATCCCCTCCCCATCCTCCCCCTCATCAAAAACAATCTCACCGGCCAGAAAATTCCGCTCATGCAAATGAAGCTTCAAAGCCTCCAACTCCGCCCGGTTGCAATCCCGAAAGATCGGGACGCCCGAGACCACCTGCAGGAGCGGATCCATCGGGGGGGGGCGAAAAAGACCCAATAAATTCATTCATGCATTCTCTCCACAAAGGGACCCCATCTCCAGATAAAAACTCCACCTTTGCACTTGGGATCAAGGGCAACTCTGCGTAGGGTTTGCGCTGATGGAGATCCGGGAAAAAAATGATGATTCAATCACGATTCTCATCCTCTCGGGGGAGATCGACCTGAATCAGTCCCCCGTTCTCCGCACGACCCTGCGGGAAAAGGCCAAGGCAAAAACCCCCCGACTGATCCTGGACTTTGCCGCCGTTGCCTATGTCGACTCGTCCGGCCTAGCGACGCTGATTGAGTACTATCAAAGCTCGAAAGCCTACTCGGGAAAAATGGCGATTTGCTCCCTCGCGCCCCGGGTTCGCAGTTCGTTCGATCTCGTCCGCCTCAGCGAAGTCTTCTCGATCTTTCCCGATCAGGCCGAGGCACGGAAGGCCCTGGCCGGTGGTCCCGCTTGAAATTTTCCTTCGACAGCCTCCTCAATGCCGGCGGGAGCAGGCAAACCTACGGCCTGCTCAACCTCCGCATCTTTGGATGGATTCTCTATGGCTTCACCCGGCCCGGAATCCTCGTCCCTTCCCAAATTCTCGCCCAAGTCATACGGATCGGGGTTCAAGCGATCCCCATGGCCAGTCTGGTTTCCCTCAGCGTCGGCTTCATTCTCGCGATGCAAAGCTCCACCGAGCTGGGGAAAATGGGGGCCAACAGCTTCATTCCCGATCTCGTCTCCCTCAGTCTGATGCGCGAACTGGGCCCGCTCCTGGTCGCCATCATCGTCGTGGGGCGAAGCGGCTCCGCCGTCGCCGCGGAACTCGGCACGATGAAGGTGAATGAGGAGATTGAGGCGCTCCGCGTCATGGCCATCGATCCGATCCGCTACCTTGTCGTTCCCCGTTTTATCGCACTGATGATCATGCTCCCCTGTATGACCATCTTTGGAAATTGCGTCGGCCTGGCGGGTGGGTGGGTGGTCTGCACGTTGGACATGGGCATGCCCAGCTCCTTTTACATCATGCGGGCCATGCAACGGCCGGAGCTATGGGATCTCTACTCCGGGATCATTAAAACCGTCGTCTTTGCGCACATCATCATCACCATCGCGTGCTTTCAGGGGCTGAATGTCGAGGGGGGTGCGGAGGGGGTCGGTCGGGCCACCACCGCCGCCGTGGTTTACTCCATTTTATGGATCATCATCGCGGACACGCTCCTCACCGGACTGTTTTACGTCGTCCTATGAGCCCCGCCCCGAAAAAAACAAATCCCTCCGGGGACGTGATCCTCGAGGTGAGGGATCTTGTTCAATCCTACAACGGACGTGCCGTCCTCAACGGCCTGAATTTCAAGGTCCGCAAAGGGGAAACATTTGTGATCATGGGAGGGAGCGGTTGCGGGAAGACCACCCTTCTTCGCATTCTGATCGGAGCCCAAAAACCCACCTCCGGGTCGGTCCTGCTGTTCGGGGAGGATATCACAAAAGCCTCCCCCCAGGAGCTCGACCGGATCCGACTTCGCTTTGGAATGAACTTCCAGTTCGGCGCCCTTTTCCAGTCGATGACCGTCGGCGAAAACATCGCCCTTCCCCTTCAGGAACACAGCCAGGTCGACCCCTCCCTCATCGAAATGATCGTGAAAATGAAGCTGGAGCTTGTTGGCTTGACTGGGTTCGAGAACTTTAAGCCCGCCGAGCTGAGCGGGGGCATGCGAAAACGCGTCGGCCTCGCCCGCGCCCTCGCCCTGGATCCCGAACTCCTCTTCAGCGACGAGCCCACCTCCGGGCTCGACCCCGTCATGACCGCCGTGGTGGACCAGTTGACCCTCGACAGCACACGCAAGATCGGCGTCACCGCCGTCGTCGTCAGCCACGACATGACCAGCAGCTTTCGCATCGCCACCCACATGCTGATGCTCGGGAGCGGACCCCGTCAGGGGGAGATTATTGCGGAGGGCACCCCCGACCAAATCCGTGCCAATCCCGATCCCTTCCTGCAACAATTCGTCCGCGGGGAGGCGGACGGCCCGATTGCCTTCCGGCTTTCGCAAGATGATTACTTGAAACATCTCCTCCAAGAGGGCTGAATGGAAAGCTTGTCCTTATGAAAAAAGTGGGTTCCGACTTCCTCATCGCGGCGGCTGTCATCCTCTGCAGCCTCGTGCTCTTGGGAGCTCTCTCCCTGGCAATCTCCGGAACCGATCTCAACCGCCCCAAAGCGCTTTTGACGATCGATCTTCCGAGTGCCGTCGGACTGGATCGCCAGGCGCAGGTCCGATATGCGGGCACCATCGCCGGCCGGATCCGTTCCCTCCGTCCGCTGAGCGATGAGGAGCGCACCAAGGAGTCCCCGGGGTGCTCAATCCGGGTGGTCGTCGAAATCCGCCACCCCCTCCCCATCCTCCGCGTCGGAACAACGGCGTCGGTGATCTCCGACACCGTCCTGGCGGAGAAGTATCTCAATCTGGAGCCGGGCCCGGTCATGAACCCCCCGCTTCCCCCGGGCACAATTTTGTACGCCAAACACTCCGCCAACCTGGATGAAGTCATGTCCTCCGGGAAACAACTCCTCGACGGCGTGAACGAGCTTCTCACAAAGAATGACTCCGCCATCAGTCAGGCCATCCTGGACCTGAAAAATGTCCTCGAGAACTTTAAGGTGGTCGCCACGTATGCCAAAACTTTCATGGGAACCGTGGCACGCAAGCCTTGGCGCCTCCTTTGGGGTGGCCCGGTTCCCCGCCTTCCGTCCGAGGAAACCATCCTGAAGACCGACAAGGTCGTTCCCGCCCCAGTTCCCAACGATTAACGGTGTTCCCGTGCCCGAGGCCCCCTCTACCCCCGCATCGCTGATCGATATCGAGCTCGCCCCGCCCCGGTTGCACGGCCTGCGGAATCTGGCCGAACAGTGGGCAATCCACGCGGGTTTTGACCATCTCGATTCAGGAAAGATCCTAAGCGGGGTGGATGAGGCGCTTGCCAACATTCACATCCACTCCTATGAGAGCCGCCCCGGGCCCGTCCACATGGAAATCCGACTCTCCAAGGAGGAGCTGATTTTCGAAATTTCGGATCATGGAAAATCTTTTGATCCGCAAAATAGCACAGGTCGCAAGGCCGGAGAGTTGGGGGTGGGCGGATGGGGCACCTTGATGATGCAAAACGGATTTCAACGAATCGAAAGGCGCAGGGTCGGAAACAGGAATATCCTGCTCCTGGCCCGCCACCTTCCCGCCGGCAAAGGGAAGACATGAAGATCCACTTCTGGGGCACCCGCGGAAGTATTCCATCCCCGTCCACGGCAGCCACTCCCACCCACGAATTTGGCGGGGACACCACCTGCCTCAGCCTCGCCTGGGGCAAAGACAACCTTCTCGTGATCGACGCCGGCTCCGGCTTGCGGCAAGCCGGACTGAATTGGGCAAGGGAAGGTCGCACCTCCTTCACCTTTCTTTTCACCCACTCCCACTGGGATCACTTGCAGGGCTTTCCCTTTTTCACCCCCGCTTTTCAGGACGGGGTGACCATCACCATCTACTCTCCCCGGCTACCCGGCGCACATGCCGGAAACCTGATCGAGCGATCGCTTCACGCACAGCAAAGCGAGCCCTTTTTCCCCGCCGGATTCCCCCAGCTCCGCGCCCGATTCACTTTCCATGAGATTCAGCCGGACCAGGATTGCAAACTAACCTCCGGCCCTGACTCTCTGCAGATACGTGCCGCCTCCCTCCCCCACCCCGGCGGCTGCCTCGCTTACCGGATCGAAGGGGCGACCGTCGGAAAGGCACGCTCCTTTGTCTTTGCCACCGACCATGAGCCCCCCGCCTCCTCCCCAAACCCTCTCACCCGACTCGCGCAAGATACCGATCTTCTCATCTCGGACGGACAGTACACCGCGGCCGAATACAAAAGCAGGGTCGGTTGGGGCCATGGGACTCCCGAGTTGTGCCTGCGGGAGGCGGTTGCCGCCCGCGCACGTCGCCTCCTCATCACCCACTTTGATCCCACGCACTCCGACACCACTCTTGCCGGTCTTGAAACGGAGTTTCAAAAATCCGCACAAAGCTCCGGAATCCCGGTTGGCTTCGCCCGCCAAGGCCAAACCATCGACCTCGATCCGCCCCGCTAGCGAGCCGACGCCGTGGCCAGTTGCGGAGTTGGCCGACAGGAGAAAAACTTGCCCTCCGGGTCGATCCACCCGTCCTTTCCATTCTCGCAACTCACCTGGGCCCAACCCTTGCTGAACGCTTTCGCACGCAAAAACCGAGGCTGGATTTTCCAGTTCCCCCGCGGGTCGATGTAACCCCAGATTGATTCCATCCTTGCGGGGATCAAACCCTCGCTTGAATCTCCCATCTCCCAAAAGGAGGGCTCCACCAGAAAGTTGCCGCGCCCATCGATCAACCCCCACTTTCCTCCCACTCCCGCCGGTGCCATTCGATCCCCCACCGGTGAATCCTTCTGCACCCCCGACACTCCTGAAAAATAGTCGCTCTTGTCGACCAACCCGGGTTGACCCCCCAACTGAACCGCCGCCACCCCTTCCCGAAACGGGCGAACATCGGAGAAATAAGGCCGCACCACCCACTCCCCTTTCCGGTCAATCAAACCCCAAAGTTTTCCATCCCGCGCGGGTGCCAATCCCCCGCAAAAAGGGCCGACCCAATCGTATCGTCCCTCCCCCACCCGGTGAAAGGTCTCGCCGATCAGATACCAGTTTCTGCCCTCGCGAACCCCCGCTCTTCCCTCGGTCAACGGCCAGGCCCAATCCCACCTCGGCGGAACCAGAAACCCTCCTGCCCCGTCCGCATATCCGAATTTTTTTCCAACGCGAACGGGTTGACCCATCTCTTGGGCCCAACTTCCCAGAACAAATCCAAAAAATAGCACGAGGAAAACCTTCACCGAAAAATCCTCCTCCCTCCTCGTCGGGTCTGCGATTCCTTCCCCAGCTCCCCCCTGCAGGTTCGGGAATAACCTGTGCATAAGGTGGGCCCCCTTGTTCTCCCCCCGGTTGCCTCTATTCTTTCCCCATGACTGTTCCTGAGTCGCGCGAGGAAAAGATCCTGGCACGCCGAACCCACTCCCCGGTCTGGAGGGCGGTTCATGCCCTCGGTTCGCTCGACCTTGCGATGCTCCTTCTCATCACCCTCACCGGGGTTTGTGCCGCCGCCACCTTTCTGGAATCCGGTTTCAGTGCCCGCGTGGCACGTGCCTATGTGTACGGTTCTCCCTGGTTCAACCTTTGGCTCACTCTTCTCTGCCTTAACCTGATCTGCTCCGCCGCCACTCGCTGGCCCTGGCAACGGCATCACGCAGGATTTGTCATCACCCACGCCGGGATCATCGTTCTGCTGGGCGGGGCTCTCCTCGGCAGGGCACGCGGGTTCGAGGGCTCCGTCGACCTCTCCCGGGGAGCCACCCCAGCAACCCAAGTCCTCCTCGATCGTCCGCGTCTGACGGTTGAAAGCCCGGCGACCGGCCAACTTTTCTCCACCCCCTTCGACCCCGAGGTCCGCACCCCGCGTCCCGATCGTCCCCGCTTTCTCCCCTTGCCGGACTCCGATGTTCAACTTGTCATCGATGGCTACACCGGAAGCTCCATCGAGAAAACCGAGCTCACTCCCGACCCCTCATCCCCCAATCCCGGCCTTGTCTTGGAATTCACCGGTCCTTTCGGCAATGAACCGATCCGCATTCCCCTGGTTCTCAACTCCGCCTCCGATTCCCGTGCCGACCTCGGCTCCCAAGCCTCCGTCGAATTCGTTCCCGCCCTTCCGAAATCCTCCCGCCCCTCCTCTGTCCCCACGTTCCGTGAAACCCAGATGATTTTGGCCAAGGACCCCGCCCAACCGATCATTCACAACACCTCCGGCCAACCCAGTGGCTTCCATTTTTTCCTCGGCTCCCGCAAAGCAACCGATTCCCTCGAACTGGAGATCCTACGACCGGACGGCTCCGGTGAAGTCTATCGCCTGGCCGATCTTCTTAACCGCACCATGGACGACTTCTCAGGGACAAAGATCCTTGTCGCGCGTTACTGGCCCAACCTCACCCTCCAGGACGGCCAACCCGCCAGCGACGGGGACAGCCCGGAAAATCCCGCGGTTCTGGTCATGCTCGAGGGGAATCTTCCCGATGCCGCACCCTCCCGACTCACCCTCTCCCCCGGCCCCATCCCGGGCACCCTGTCTTTTCTCGGCGAATCATCCTCCCCCACCCCCGCCACCGGATCCGTTCGCCCTGGCGAAATATTCTCTCCGGGCTGGAAAGGTTGGTCTGCCAAGCTCGTTTCGCTTGAAAACAATGCCCGGATCGAAACCATCACCCTGCCCGCCGAAAAAGGAGGTGCTCGCCCCGGTCGCCCCGCCCTGCATGCCCGTTTGCGCTCCCCCGATGGAAACTCGGGCGCCGCACGATGGATCGCTTCTGGCACCTCCGCCGTTCTGACCTCCTCCAATGCGGCCTCCCGCATCGGCTTTGGTCTCGAGCTTCAATCCCTTCCCTTCTCCATCCGTCTCGACTCCTTCGATGTTCCCCGCGACCCCGGCACTGACGAGCCCGCCAACTTCCGCGCTTCCATCACCTTTGCCGATGCCAAAAAGAACCTGGAAATTCCCGCCCAACTCGAGATGAATCATCCCGCAACGTTTCCGCCCGGGTTGCTTCCCCAAGTCACCGGCCTTTCCTACAAATTCTCGCAGGCGGGGTGGGATCCGCAGGATCTGAACCGCACCACGCTCCAAGTCCTTCATGATCCGGGTTGGCTTCTCAAATGGAGCGGCTCTCTTCTCATGGTCGCCGGCATCTTTTCCATGTTCTACCTTCGTCGTGGGCCCCAGTCTCAACCCTCCCGATGATCCGCCCTCTTCTTCTTTTTCTCACCCTTGGGCTGACCGCGATGCCGGCCCCCTCTCAGACCACCCCCCGCCTGGCAAAGGATGACCCCGCTTTCGACTCCCTCGCCATTCAACACCGCGGCCGGATCAAACCCTTCCTCTCCTTCGCACGGGAAATCACCACCTCCATGTGCGGTCGCTCCTCCATCACGCTTCCCGACCTCGGCAGGATCGGCTCCCGCCAACTCATCCTCTCCATCTGGATCAGCCCCAAAGGCTGGGAGAACGAACCCATTCTCCTTGTGGACGACCCCGCCCTTCGGCGAGAGCTCTCCCTGTCTGAGAATGTTCGCCTCTTTTCCCCCCGACAGTTGGCCGATCTTCCCAAATTGACAGAGCTCACCCGCCAAGCCGAACTCTCCCGCGCCAGCGGTGCCCGAAGTGAAATTCCTCCCCTTGCCGCCGCCGCCCAGAATGTCTCCCTTCGCATCCGCCTTTTCTCCTCTCTCGCCTCCGGCGAGGCGTTTCGTGTGATCCCGCCACCCGGCGGATCCCCCGCAGATGCGGCCTGGTCTTTCCCTCAAATCCCTTTTTCCATCGATCAGCTTTTTGAACAGCAAAGGAGCGGAGTTTTTTCCCGTCCCAAAATCCAAACCGAAGTCGCCTACCTGAACTTTCACCCCTTCCGCTGGGCATGGATCGCCTGGCTTCTTTCCGCGATTTTTCTTCTGTTCGCAGGACGGGACCCGAAGCATCGTCTCCTCCCTTGGGGCCGGACCCTTGCACACCTCGGCCTGCTCCTCTTGCTGGCAGGGTTTGCCGCCCGCATCTGGATCGCGGGTCGCCCACCGGTCACCAACATGTATGAAAGCATCCTTTGGGTTGCTTTCGGGGCCGGCCTCTTCGCCGTCTTTTTTGCCTACCGATACCGCTCGACGATTTACCTGCTGGCCGCATCCCCGGTCGTCATCCTCGCCCTTGTTGCCTCCGACCTTCAACCCGCCGTTCTCGACCCCTCCCTGAACCCCCTTGTCCCTGTCCTGCGCAGCAACTTCTGGCTCACGATCCACGTTCTCACCATTACCCTCAGTTACGGGGCCTTTGCGCTGGCGACCGGCCTCGCCCACTTCCTGATCATCCGCTCCGTCCGATCCGCCCGCACACCTCTTGCCGACGATCCTTGGGTTCTCCACCTGTATCGCTGCCTCCAAATCGGAGTCCTGCTTCTTGCCGTAGGAGTGATCCTGGGCGGCGTCTGGGCCAACTACTCCTGGGGTCGGTTCTGGGACTGGGATCCCAAGGAAACCTGGGCCCTCATCGCCCTCCTCTCCTACGTGATTCTGCTGCACGGCCGCCTTGGCGGGTGGTGGGGCGGTTATGGTCTCGCCATCGGCACCATCGCCTGCTTCCTCACCATCCTCATGGCCTGGTACGGGGTGAACTTCGTTCTGGGCAAAGGCCTGCACAGCTACGGATTCGGCAACGGCGGCCAGCTCTATGTCGGGGCTTTCGCCCTTCTTGAAATTGCGTTTTTGGCCTTCGCTCTCCTCCGGCGGCCCCGATCGACATGACACCCACCCTCTCCATCGTCGAACTCGAACTCACCTGTCGTCTGGGCGTCCCTGCAGAAGAACGTGCGCAGCCCCAAAAGATCCTCTGCACTGCGGTTTTTCCAGTTCCCGACTTTAAAAAGGCCGCTCAGAACGACAGCCTCGAGCACACCGTCAACTACTACGACCTCTGCCAACTCCTGCAGAAAACCGCGAAACAAAAAGAGCGTAAACTGATTGAAACGCTCGCTGCCGACCTCGCGCACTCCGCATTCGTTGTCTTCCCCATCCCCTGGATCGATCTGGAGTTGAAGAAATTCATTCTCCCCGAGACCCGCCACATCTCCTTTCAGGCCCGCTTTGTCCGCCCTAGGTCAAAAATCCCCCTTCGGTAACCAGATTTTCCCTCTCCCCCAAAACCCCGACCCGTGATAGGGTTTCGAATCTGCCGCACCGTTAGCTTAGTGGTAGAGCGCCACCTTGACACGGTGGAGGTCAGAGGTTCAAGTCCTCTACGGTGCACGGTTTCAACCTCCCTCATCGGACTCCTCGTCTGTGAAAATCATCCGTCTTACCGACCCCCAAGGCCGGATCACCCATGCGGAACTTCAAGGAGACGGGACGGCCCTGGAGTTGAAAGGAGATCTTTGGAACGGCTTCCAACCGACCGGTAAAAAAGCCGTTGTCGCGAAACTCCTTGCTCCTTTGGCTCCGACTCAGATCCTTGCCATTGGACTCAACTACCGCCGGCATGCGACGGAAATGGGCTCCCCCTTTCCCGAATACCCCGTTCTTTTCACCAAAAGCATCTCCTCTCTCCAGAATCCGGGAGATCCCATTCAGCTCCCTCGTCATCTTCAGAGCGACAAGGTCGATTACGAATGCGAACTCGCCGTGGTCATCGGACGGGATTGTAAAAATGTCTCCGCATCCAAAGCTTTCGACTATGTGGCGGGCTACACCTGCGCCAATGATGTCAGTGCCCGCGACTGGCAGAAACACGCAGGCGGTGGCCAATGGTGCCGTGGGAAAACCTTCGATACTTTCTGCCCCCTCGGTCCCTGTCTCGTCACCCCCGACGAAATCCCCGACCCCCAAAATCTCGGGATTCGGACCCTTCTGAACGGCAAAGCCGTCCAAGACTGGAGCACGAACGACATGATTTTCACTGTCGCCCAAATCATCGAATTCCTGAGTGGCAGCACCACCCTGCCCGCCGGAACGGTTATCCTGACCGGCACACCCCACGGAGTCGGCATGGCCAGCACTCCTCCCCGCTGGCTCCGTCCAGGGGATCAGGTCACCATCGAAATTGAAAAGATCGGCTCGCTGACCAATCCCGTCGCTGAGGAGTTAACCTCCTAACGCAGGAATCCGTCAGCCAACCCCCCGTCCACGTGGATCACCTGACCTGTCGTTCGCGGGAAACGCTTGGCACTCAGCAATAGAAAAGCTGCCTCCGCCTGATCCGCGGGAGTGATGGGAGACTGGGTCAGCGTCCGCTTGGCGTAAAACTCCGCCAATCGCGTCCGAAGTTCCTCATCCCCCTCCTTTTCGGAAAAAGGGATTTTGTACTTGGCCAGTGAGGCCATCACCCGATCCCGGGGAAACATCGCGCTTCCCTGAACCACCGTCGCCGGGGCCACCGCATTCACTCGGACCAGCGGCGAAAGCTCGATCGCCAACTCCCTCACCAGATGATTGGCCGCCGCCTTGCTCGTGTCGTAAGCCAAACTTCCCTTCTTGGCCACCACGGCATTAACGCTAGTCGTCAGAACCAGACTTGCCGTCAGCCCCTGGGCCTTGAATATCTTGTTCGCTTCATCCGCCACCACATAGGAACCGGTCACATTGATGGCAAAGGTTTGCGCCCACTTCTCATCAGGAATTCTTCCCTCGAGGTCGGGGGGAACAAAGATTCCCGCCGTCACGACGACTCCGTCGATTCCACCGTAGGCATACACCGCCTGCCCCAGCATCTCGGACACACTTTTTCGATCGACGATGTTGGCCCCTAGCCCAATCGCCGGCCCGCAACCGGAAATCCCCGTTCCGGCGACGCCGATTCCCTCGCCCAGCTTTTTCACCAGCTCGGCCGAAGTTTCCTGAGCCGCTTTTTCATTCAGATCCACACAGATAACGGAGGCTCCCTCTTTGGCGATACGATGGGCCGTTTCCTTTCCGATTCCGCTGCCCGCGCCTACCACGGCAACAACCTGACGGGCAAGTTCCTGTTCGGGAGGCATCCGACGCAACTTCGCTTCCTCCAACTGCCAATACTCAATGTCGAACGCCTCCTGCTGGGGAAGATTGATATAGCCTCCGAGCGCCTCCGCTCCACGCATTACTTCCACGGCACAGTTATAAAACTCGGCTGTGACCCGCGATTCACTCTTCGACTTGCCCCACGCCACCATGCCCAATCCGGGGATCAGCACAACCGTCGGATTCGGATCCCGCATCGCCGGGGAATCCTTCCGCTTGCACTTTTCGTAATACTTTTTGTAGTCCGCCCGATAACCCTCCAAACCCTCCTCCAACAGGCTACGCAAATTGTCCAGATCTCCCTTTGCAGGATCCCACGCAACATAGAGGGGCTTGATCTTCGTTCTCAGGAAATGATCCGGGCAGGAAGTTCCCATCTCCGCCAACCGGGGTGCATCCTTGCTGTTCACAAAACGCAGGATCGTTGCATCCTCCTGAACGGTTCCGATCATCCGCTGCTGGGCGGAAACCTTCCCCCGCAACCAAGGCAGAATCGAAAGCCAAAGGGCCCTCCTCTCCTTTTCACCCGGTGATTTATACTTTTCCCCACCGAAGGTCTTTTCAACACGATCTTTCTTTGCAATTGCCTCTGCCGCTCTTCCCACCAACTCTAACGTCAGCTCGTAGCACTTTTTGTCGTCCTCATGCCAGTTGATCAGTCCGTGTTGACCCATGATCGCCCCTTTGGCCTTCGGATGATCCTTGCACAATTTCTCCAAAATCAGGCCCAAGTCGAAGCCAGGCCTCTGCCATTCGGTCCAGATTACCTCATCCCCATAAATCTCTTTCGTCAGCTCCTTGCCCTTAGCGCAGGCGGCGAGGGAAATCGCCGCGTTGGGATGGGTATGATCCACGTGCCGTGCCGGAACAAACCCATGCAACGGAGTGTCGATGGAGGAAGGACGGGGATTCAGATTGAACGTGCAGTGGGCATAGGCTCCCACCATGTCGTCCTCGATCTGGGTCTTCGGACCCTTCGTCTTGGACCCCAGATAATTTTTCTGCAACCCCTTTAATTTCTCCATATAGAGTGAGGAGAACCCATCTCTTTTTGCGGTACGCAGATCCCCGCCGGAACCTTTGACCCATAAAACCTCGGTATCCTGATTCGTCAGAGGATCCTTTTCCGTGATTTTGGAGGAGGTGTTGCCGCCGCCAGTGTTGGTCAACGTGGGATCCTGACCGATCAGGTTGGAGCGGTAGACGAGCCGGGCAACCGGATCGAGGGTTTTTGCCACGGAATCTTGCCAGCGGTTTTTTGGATGGTTTTTCATATTTGTTTATTTTCCTTTTGTGCTGCGAAGGGTCTGAAAGCGTTTCCACGCCTCTTTCCACAACGGGTTCGATAGAGGTTGAAAGAGTTCAATGGGAAAAGAGTCCCGCACGATGTTTCGAATTTCCTGGTGACTCTTAAGGTGCCCCAAACCGTAGGCCTGAATCAGAAGATTGCCGATGGCGGTTCCCTCGATCGGCCCCGAAACCACCGTCCGCCCAGTTGCATCCGCGGCCATCTGATTCAAAAGCTTGTTCTGACTCCCTCCACCAACGATGTGCAGGGTCTTGATTTTTTCTCCCGTAACCTTTTCGATCGATTCCAAACACTCCCGATAGGCCAAAGCCAGACTTTCCAAACAAGCCCGAACCATTGCGCCGTCGGAGGTCGGCACCAGCTGACCCGTCGCTTTCGCATAATCCGCAATCCGCCGCCCCATTTCCCCGGGAGCATTCCACGCGGTAAGAAAGGGATCCAGAAGGGTGACAAGCGGAGCTGCCTCAGAGGCCATTCGGGTAATCGTGCCGTAATCCATCTCCCGGCCCTGTTTGGCAAAATCCCTTCGGCACTCCTGCACCAACCAAAGACCTGCGATGTTTTTCAAAAGCCGGATGGAGTGACCGAAACCAACTTCGTTGGTCAGTTCTGCCTCGGCACACGCTGGAGTCATCCAAGGTTTCGGGCTCTCCACCCCCAGAAGAGACCACGTTCCAGAACTTAGATATGCCCATCCTTTTCCTTCCGCAGGAACGGCCGCCACCGAGGCACCCGTATCATGAGAGCAGGAAGCGACCACTTGGCAGGTGGCTGGCAGACCGGTTGCCTGCACCGTCTTGGCTGAAATTTTTCCAAGCAACGATCCCGATGGGACAACCTCAGGCAGTAACGAGGTGGGAATTCCCACCTCCTTCACCAGATCCTCCGCCCACTTCCGATTCTTGGGGTCATAAAACTGCGTGGTGCTTGCCAAAGAAACCTCACTGGCTGGACGACCCCCCAGAAAAAAGTTCAGATAATCCGCTACGGGCAAAAAGGTCGAACTCTGGCCCACCTCTACCCTTCCGCTCTCCGCATCCGCGGCCAATTGATACAAGGTATTGAAAGGCATGAACTGAAGGC
>Ga0214917_10001045_pt1 | contig 36168 bp, 29 predicted proteins | sample LL_1208_BB_MetaG_FD_177983 | JGI IMG/M metagenome (GOLD analysis project Ga0214917, IMG submission 177983) | Freshwater microbial communities from Lake Lanier, Atlanta, Georgia, United States - LL_1208_BB | ecosystem: Environmental > Aquatic > Freshwater > Lake | place: USA: Georgia | collected... | reverse complement strand
GTTCCTCTCTAAGACTACCTGTTAAATCTAACCCTCTTTCACTTTTTTTAAAAAAAGATTTAATAGCGAACATTTCAGATTTTTCAAAGAATTCTGATCCCAAGAAATCTTCCTTAAAATAAACGACAATTCCCTCAGTCATCCGTTGAGAATCTTTTTCAAAATACTCCCGGTCACTTCGCCAAAGATGTGGCATGTTAGGTGCTAAAAATACGGTATCCCCTATGTTAAAATGTCGTATATCGTCCCCAATAAACCTGGTCCCCGTTCCTTTTATTACCGTAAATAATTGATAATGTGGATGAAAATGCCAGTTTGGATCAAAAAATGATTCCTTTAATGTTTTTACCAAATAAGATTGATTTAGATTTTCAATTGATTTTTCTAAAAGTGGCTTCATTTTAACTAAATATTGATGCTATTATGATGATTATCCTAAATAAATATCAAAATAAAGGAAATATTGGTAAAAAAAAACTTATTTTTTAAGATTGTTAAAGGTTAGATTTGAACAAAAATGAAAATTGGAATGAATCTTTTGCTTTGGGGAACAGAGATTAATACATCCCTTTTCCCCGTGCTTGAGCAGATTAAATCATTAGGATTTGATGGCGTAGAGGTTCCTATTTTTAATTTAAATGTTCAGGATTGGTATGTCTGGCGAGATAAACTAGACGAACTGGAACTGGAAAGACTGGCCGTAGCCATTAATGGCCCCGATGCAAATCCTTTAAGTTCATCGGCAGAAATGAGAAACCATGCACTTGAAAACAATATAAAAGCGATTGACTGTGCCGAAATTATTGGGGCAAAATATGTTTCAGGGCCTTTCCATTCCGCTTTAGGTGTTTTTACAGGAAAACCTGCCACGAAGGAAGAATGGCAATTTGGTGTCAATCATATAAGAACCCTGGCCGATTATGCAGCTAAAAAGGATATTTCGCTGGGGCTTGAATACTTAAATCGTTTTGAAACATACCTTTTTACTTGTACAGACGAAATGTTGGCCTTTGTGGAAGAGGTAAATCATCCTTATTGTAAAATTATGTTTGATACCTTCCATGCAAATATTGAGGAAAAAAATATAAATGAGGCTATCGCTAAATGCGAAAATCATTTGATACATGTGCAACTCTCTGAAAATGACAGGAGTACCCTGGGAAAAGGACATATTGATTTTGAAAATATTCTAAAGACCTTGAAAGCGATGAATTATGGGGGAATGCTGAGTATAGAGGCATTTAGCACTAAACTCTCGGCAGCCAATATCTGGCGCAAAATGTTCGATTCTGAATATCAGTTAATGTCTGACAGTATCGCTTATTTGAAAAAATTAGATTTATAATTATACCCGAATTACACCTTAAACAACCTTAATTTTAAAAAACACCTAAAACCCGATTTCTATGAAAAAAATAAATATTGCCATTGTAGGCCTGGGCTTTGGATCAGAATTTATTCCCATTTATCAGCGACATCCCCACGCGAATATGTATGCCATTTGTCAAAGGAATAAAGAAAATTTGAATAAACTGGGCGATGCTTTTCAAATAGAAAAAAGGTATGATGATTATGACGAATTGCTTAAAGATCCCAATATTGATGCCGTACATATAAATTCTCCTATTCCAAATCATGCAGAACAAACCATAAAAGCACTGAAAGCAGGGAAACATGTGGCTTGTACGGTTCCTATGGCTACCTCAGTAGAAGATTGCATGGAAATCGTCAAATTATCAAAAGCTACAGGTAAAAAGTATATGATGATGGAAACGGTGGTTTATAGCCGGGAGTTCCTTTTTGTCAAAGACCTTTACGAAAAAGGGGAATTAGGTAAAGTTCAGTTCCTTAAGGCTTCGCATCAACAGGATATGGATGGCTGGCCCGATTATTGGCCTGGTCTTCCTCCTATGCATTATGCTACGCATTGCGTAGGACCTGTTGCAGGTTTATTAAAACTGGAAGCGGACTATGTATCTTGTTTTGGTTCAGGAACCATCAGAAAGGAACTGGCGGACATTCATCACTCTCCTTTTTCAGTGGAATCGGCGCATATAAAGTTTAAGGACAGCGATTTAAGTGCTTATGTTTATCGCTCCCTTTTTGACCTTGCTCGTCAGTACAGGGAAAGTTTTGAGGTTTATGGCACAAAAAAATCTTTTGAATGGCCCTTAATTGAAGGTGAAGATGCGGTTATTCATACTGCGAAAAAGGAAGAACATGAAATTCCTGAAAAAGTGAAAGTACCTGATTTTGCGCATTTGCTTCCAGATGAAATACAAAATTTTACGACGCAGGGTGTTTATGATATGGCAGAAAATACGCATCTAAGTTTTACTCAGGGTGCTGGTCATGGTGGGTCACACCCACATCTAGCCCATGAATTTTTAATGGCCCTGATTGAGGACAGAGATCCTTTTCCCAATGCCTGGGAGTCGGCTAACTGGACTTCCGTTGGTATTCTGGCTCATGAATCGGCATTAAAAGGAGGAGAAATTATGAAATTACCTGACTTCAAAGCAGAATTTTCCTGATTCTTTATCCATTTTGAACTAACAATGTTCTTACCTGTCAAAAAAACATTTTTATGAAAAAAATATTCTTTCTCGTACTGGTTTTATCTGCTTTTACAGCCATTGGGCAGAATGCAAGACGTTTAGAAATTCTCTTCCTTGGAGATAATGGTCACCATAAACCTATGGAACGTTTGCCTTCTATCATGGCTGCCTTAGGGGATAAAGGGGTCAATTTTACCTATTCAGATCAGTTGGAAGATTTAACATTGAAAAATCTTGAAAAATATGATGCCCTGCTTATCTATGCCAATTGGGACAGCCTTCCTCCCCATCTGGAAAAGGATCTGTTGGCTTATGTCTCTTCAGGTAAAGGTATTTTACCAATACACTGTGCATCCTATTGTTTTAGGAATTCTGCAGAATATGTTAAAATGGTTGGTGGTCAATTTTGGAGACATACAATGGATTCCATTGAGTCAAAAATTATACAGCCAGATCATTTTATAATGAAAGGTCTTCGTCCTTTTAATGTTTATGATGAAACCTATCTGCATAGTCATCTTCAAGACGACAATTATGTTTTGGCAGAACGAGAAATTAAAGCTGACCAGTTTAAAGACAAACCTGGGGTTAAGACGGAGCCATACACCTGGACCCGTAACTATGGAAAAGGCCGTGTTTTTTATACCGCGTATGGTCATGACGAACGTACATGGCAAAATACCGATTTCCAAGAACTTATATATAGGGGTATTCTTTGGTCTGTTAACGACGAAGCAAAAGCGGCACATGCTGCATTAAATCCTGCTCCTTTTGTTTACAGAGAAGCAAAATTACCCAATTATGAAAAAAGGGAAGGAATCCAATATAGACAAGATCCTCTTTCTCCGGAAGAAAGTAGAAAACATATCCAGATTCCTGTCGATTTTAATATGGAGCTTTTCGCTGCTGAACCCGATGTAGTGCATCCCATTGCTTTCTCCTGGGATGAGAGAGGCAGAATGTTTGTCCTTATTACCAAAGATTATCCCAATGAAAGAAAGGACTCTGGGGGGAGTGACTATATTTTAATTTGCGAGGATACCAATAAGGATGGTAAGGCAGATAAATTTACCCGTTTTGCCGATGGTTTAAGTATCCCAACAGGGATGGTCTTTAGTAACGGTGGTCTGGTTGTTTGCCAGGCGCCGGATATGATTTTTCTGAAAGATACCGATGGAGATGATAAGGCCGATGTCAAAAAGGTCTTGTTTACTGGCTTTGGCACCTTTGATACTCATGCAGGTCCTTCTAATTTGCATTATGGTTTCGATAACTGGCTTTGGGGTTCAATAGGATATTCTGGTTTTAAAGGGGTAGTAGGGGAAAGTAAGGATACATTAAGGTTCGCCCAAGGCTTTTTTCGCTTTAAACCCGATGGAAGCAAACTGGAATTTATGACCAATACTTCTAATAATACCTGGGGCCTTGGATTTAATGAAACGGGCGATGTGTTTGGTTCAACCGCAAATAACGCCCATGGTTGGTATATGGCTATTCCAAACCACTACTATCCGTCTGCTTTTGGTGTAGATAATGGAAGCAGAAGTACAGATACCCATAAGGATATGAAAACCATAACGCCAAAAGTGAGGCAGGTGGATGTTTTTGGCGGATATACTGCCGCCGCAGGTCATAATGTTTATACCGCCCGTGCATTTCCCAAAAAATACTGGAATAATATAGCCTTCGTAGCAGAACCTACTGGGCACGTTCTACACCAAAATATTTTAACAAAAAAAGGAACTAATTATAATGATACGGAAGGGTTTAATCTGATGGCAGGTGCCGATGAATGGTTTTCTCCGGTTTTTGCCGAAGTTGGACCCGATGGAGCCGTTTGGGTTGCCGATTGGTACAGCTTTATCATTCAGCATAATCCAAAACCTGATGGATTTATTATGGGTCAGGGAAATGCTTATGAAACAGATTTGAGGGATTATACACATGGTCGTATTTACCGGGTTCAACATAAAGCCGCGCCTGCTTATTCGCCTCTTACTTTGTCTATTGATAATCCAAAAGAGTTAGTGAAGGCACTGAAAAATAGTAATATGTTTTGGCGAAGCCATGCCCAACGATTGTTGGTTGAAAGAAATAATAAAGATGTTGTTCCCGACATGTTAGCTTTAGTTAAAGATTTTTCAGTGGACGAAATTGGCATTAATGCGCCTGCTATTCATGCACTTTGGGTTCTTCAAGGCTTGAATGCTATGGATGGAACAGTTCTGAATGAGGTGCTAAGTGCTTTGAAACATCCTTGCCACGGGGTTCGGAAGACGATCTTGCAAATGCTTCCTGCTTCGAGCGAAATGGCTCATTATCTTATAGATAATAAGTTGATGGAAGATAAAGAACCATTGGTCGTATTGAATACCTTGTTAGCTTTGAGCAAAATGCCTTTAGATGAAAAATCTAAGTCTTTTGTTTTGAATGCTTTGGAAAATTCAAAGGATATAGAAGATCGTTGGATTCCAGATGCTTATGCTTGTATTATTGGAAAAAATTTAGATTTATTAGATAATATTTTTGACGATCAGATTAAAAAGACTTCAGAAAAAGCATCAGAAATGGCTCAGGATCATGCAGCACATCAACACGCAGGTATGAATATGTCCCCAGAACCTAAGAAGATGGCAACTTCTAATCAAAATAAACCTGATTTAATTATAAGTAATATTAAAATTGATCCTGCTAATCCCGCACCAAGAGACAGAATAAACCTTTCTATTGAAGTTACGAATCAAGGCGATGCAGCTGTATCAAAAGGAGTAGTGTTACCTCTAAATATTCGTTTTTCCGGAAAAGGTCAAGTTGTTGATTTAGTTAGTCAGGTGCATACCGAAGGGGTAAAACCAGGAGAAACCGTTACGATTACAAAAAATACAAATGGTCCATGGTCTGGTAACATTTCATTTGCCGGCGAATTTGCAGGGGATTATAATATTTCAGTTAATGTTGATAAAGATAATTCAATACAGGAAAGTCTGGAAAATAATAATACGTTAACTAAGAAGGTCTCCTTTATTTTGGCTCAAACGTTGCCTCAATTTGTATTAGCAAAAAGTGTGAAATCTCACAGTTCTGTTTCTGATATAAACACCGTTATTGGTTACTTAAAGAAAGCAAAACAATTAGATGCCAATGGATTTGATGCTATTTTAAAAGCAGTCAGTGAAGGTTGGAATTATAGGAAAAAAGTAGTGGTTCCTTCTAAAGAAATTGCTTTTCTGCAAAGTATGTTGTCATCCCTATCAGGAGTAAATAAAGACAGGTTAACCAGGCTAATGCAAGCCTGGGATATTTTGAAAAAGGAGGAGGCTAATGACCCTAATGTTCAGGTGGTTAAAATTAAATCTTTAAGGGAAATGATGCAATATGATTTGAAATCGTTCACTGTTTCTGCAGGTAAAACGGTGGAAATTGTATTCGAAAATCCCGATGCGATGCAGCATAATCTGGTTATTGGAAAACCAAAATCGTTGGAAAAAATTGGAAAAGCTGCCGATAAAATGATCACTGATCCAGAAGGAGCTGCAAATAATTATATACCCAATTTAACTGAGGTTCTTTTCTCAACGGCGCTGGTTAACCCAGATCAAACGGTGAGATTACGATTTACAGCACCTGCAAAGCCTGGAGAATATCCTTATGTATGTACCTTCCCGGGCCATTGGCGGTTAATGAACGGAATGATGATTGTTAAATAAAAATATATCACTTCCAGTAGGTATAAATTTTGGCTGATAAATTAATGCTTTATGTTTTGAAAGGGCTTCTTTAAATGGAGTCCTTTTTTAATAATCCTCATGCCAGGAGAATATTTTATTGACAATATTTTCCTTCTCTTTTTCCATATAGCTCATTAATGAAAGGGAAATGGGTCCGTGTTTTTTCCCTTTTAACCAGATTAACTGCCAAGTAGATTTGATAGGCATTCCATCTAAAGGGATGATATACAGTTCCTTGTTTATCAATTCCCTTTTTATTCCAATCAAAGGCATAATTGAAAATCCAAATCCAGCAAGAATAGCCTGTTTTACCGCTTCATTGGAAGTTAATTCCATTTTTTTGTAAACTTTTATGTCATTTGATACAATAAAATTTTCCATGATTTGACGGGTACCAGAGCCAGGCTCTCTAAAAATTAATGGAAGTGTTTTAAAAAATTCCTTGATGGATTGATTTTTTTCAATGGAAACAGGTTCTTTACCTATTAAAAATAATTTATTTTTTAATAGATCTATGCTTTCTGTCTGAATGGTTTTTGGCGGAATCGATACTAAAGCAAAATCTACCTCATTGGTTGTGAGACTTTCCACCACTTTATACTTGTTTGTTACATCCATAATTAATTCTATTCCTGGGTGTATCTTCAAAAAATCAGAAATGAAATAGGGTAAAACATACTTACCAGTAGATACAGTACAGATGGTTAACCTGCCGGCTAATTGTCCTTTAAAAGCCATGGTTTTAAAATTGATAGCCTGTACCTGTTCTAAAATATTTTCAACTGATTCCGCTACCTCCCTCCCAAAGGAGGTAATATAAATTTTTCTTCCTATCACCTCCGTTAATGGAATTTCAAATTGTTCCTGAAAGTTCCTAAGCTGAATAGAAACAGCAGGTTGCGTCAGATGAAGCTCTTCTGCTGCTTTGGTAACGCTTTTTGTCTGAACAATTTTTAGAAAAATCTGAAGCTGATTTAGGGTGTAATTCATAAAATATGTTTATGTAATTAATTTTAATTATAAATAAAAAATTATGGATTAAATCTAACAATTTTGCGGCAATAAAAAAACAACTATGAACAATCTAACGGGTAAATTTTTTGTGATGCTTATATTATTCTTTTTTCTTTTTATATCAGCACTCTTTATGAATAATGTGATTCAGACTAATCTAATAGCTGGTATTTCTTTACTTCTTTTTATTTCATGGATAAAATTATCCAGCCAAAATTCTTTTAAAAAAAATTAAAAGATGTTTAAGGGCAGACGCTTGGTAATCGCTACTAAGCACAAGAAAGAAGAAATTCTGGCTCCTCTGTTAGAAAGGGAACTTGGCGTAAAATGCATAGTTAATCCAGCGTTTGATTCTGATTTATTTGGGACTTTTTCAGGAGAAATTGAACGAACCGAAAATCCAATGATTACAGCAAAATTAAAAGCTGAGAAGGCAATGGAAATGACAAACTGCGATTTAGGTTTAGCAAGTGAAGGTTCTTTTGGAAATCACCCTGTTATTCATTTTCTTCCCGCTGATGAAGAATTTTTGGTTTTATATGACAGGAAAAATGAAGCAACTTTTGTATCGAGAGAATTAAGTGTGGACACCAACTTTAAGGGTCAATATATTTCTGATTTTGCCGATTTAGAAGATTTTGCCCGTCAAGCAAAATTTCCGTCCCATGGCCTGATTTTAAGAAAATCAAAAAATGATAAAGAGGAAATTACCAAAGGGATTATCGATTGGCCTCAACTGGTTTATACTTTTAATAATCTTAGAAAAGTTAATAAATCGGTTTTTATCGAAACAGATATGAGGGCTATGTTTAACCCCACGAGAAAAAAGGTTATTCTGGCAGCTGCTTATAAACTATTGGAAACCATAAAGATGACTTGCCCTGTTTGCCATTTTCCTGGCTTTTCTGTAGTAGAAACGAAAGTGGGTTTGCCTTGTAAGCAATGTCATTTTCCGACCGAGTCAATTTTAAGTTTGATATACAAGTGTAAAAAATGCGGGGCTGAAGAGGAAGAATTATTTCCAAAAGGTAAAATAGAAGAAGACCCTACTTTTTGCCAATGGTGCAACCCTTAATAAATTAATAATTATTGAACATTTGCCAATGAATTTTAACCTGCTCGTAGAAAATTTAACCAATCCAGCACTTCTGTTTTTTGTTTTAGGTATAGGAGCTACTTATTTGAAAAGTGATTTAGAGATTCCTGCCAATTCCTCAAAATTTATTTCTTTATACTTGTTAATCTCCATAGGATTTAAAGGTGGTCAGGAATTATCACATGAAACTTTTTCTATGAATATTTTATGGTCTATGGGATTTGGTATTTTGATTGCGGTTTTGATTCCACTATACACTTTTTTTATTCTTATAAGAAAGTTAAATGTCTTTGATGCCGGCGCAATTGCTGCTGCCTATGGTTCGGTAAGCGCAGTAACTTTTGTTACTGCTTCAGGCTATTTAGAAACAAAGCAGATGATATTGCACGGTTATATGGTAGCCATTATGGCGCTTATGGAATCACCTGCCATTATTGTTGGACTTATATTAATAACCTTGTTTAATCAAGGCAGCAAAAATGAGATTGATAAGCGTTTTTTTTTAAAACATGCCTTAACGAATGGAAGTGTACTTTTGATATTAGGAAGTTTAATAATTGGATTATTAGCAGATGCAAAACAGGCGGAAGGTATTAAACCTTTTACAAACGATTTGTTTAAAGGATTTTTAGCTATTTTTTTACTTGATATGGGCATAGCAAGTGGTAAAAAACTAAAATCATTTTTTCAGTTTGGATGGTTTCCTGTCGCATTTGCCATTCTTATTCCGCTCATCAACGGCTGTATATTTGCTCTTTTAAGTTCCTTTGTTACTGATGTAATCAGTGATCGGTTTATTTTTGCGGTACTTGCAGCAAGTGCTTCCTACATTGCTGTTCCTGCTGCAATGAAAGTAACGGTTCCCAATTCAAATCCAGGTTTATATTTACCGATGGCACTTGCCATTACCTTTCCCATAAATATTACCATTGGGCTTCCTTTGTATTTTTTCTTTGTACAAATGTTTTAAGCATTCAAACCTTTTATTCAATCCTATCCTTCAACTTTTTCATCTGATAATTGCCGCTCATATAAATCAAGGTAATAGGGACTTATTTTTAATAATTCATCGTGAGTACCTGCATGGGCAATTTCTCCATCCTGAAAAACCAATATTTTGTCAAAATTTAAATGGGCATATATCCTATGAGAAATTATTATCGCCGTTTTAGTTTTGAGAGCTGTTTGAAAGTAGGTTAATAGCTGATTTTCAGTATGACTGTCAACAGCAGACAGACAATCATCTAAAATAAGGATCTCAGGATCTTTTAATAATGCACGGGCAATAGATACTCTTTGTTTTTGACCTCCACTCAATGTAATTCCTCTTTCCCCTAAAATAGTGTTCAAACCATTCGGGAATGTTTTTATTTCATCAGCAAGAGAAGCATTTAAAATCGCTTCATCTATTTTAGCCTCAGAGGCATCTGGATGACCGAAGGCAATATTTTCTTTTAAACTTTCTGAAAAGAGAAAAACATCCTGCGGTACGTAACCAATCTGTTCTCGTAGTCTGCCTAAATGGAGCATTTTTACATGCATGCCATCAAAAAGAATTTCTCCTTCTGTACAATCGTACATTCTAAGTAATAATTCAGCAAAAGTAGATTTACCAGATCCAGTTTTTCCAATAATAGCTATTTTTTCACCCGATTTAATATGTAAATTAATGTTTTTTAGTGCTTTAATGCCTGTGTCTTTATAAGTAAGAGAAACGTTTTTAAAATGTATCTCCCCCTTTAATTTGAAATTTTCTAAGTTCCCCGAAAGAATAGAGGGTTTTGTTTGCAGAAATTCATTAATCCGTTTTTGACTGGCAGATGCTTGTTGAATAATGGAGGCAATCCAGCCAATGGATGTTACAGGCCAGGTCAGCATATTTACATAAATAACAAATTCTGCGATATTTCCGGTTGATATACCGCCTCTGACAACTAAAGTCCCACCCGCATAAACGGTAATTAAAGTACTTATACCAATTAATAAAATCATTAAAGGGTAAAATAACGCATTAATTTTAGCCAGTTCAACCGATTGTTTGTTGTATTGCTGACTTTGTGCAGTGAAGAATCCAAGCATAGAATTTTCCTGAGTATAAGCTTTAACAACCCGAATACCCGCATAAACTTCCTGTGCTGTATTATTTAAAACAGCTAATTGCTGCTGAATTTCCTCACTTTTTTTGTGAATTAACTCACTGACATAATAAATAGAAATTGAAAGTATAGGCAGTGGGATAAGGCAAAATAGCGTAAGTTCTAAACTTACATTAATCATTGCATAAATAACAAATACAAATAATGATATTAAATTAATCCCATACAGGATGGCAGGTCCCAGATACATGCGCACTTTATTTACATCCTCAGTGATTCTTGCCATCAAATCGCCGGTTTTATTTCGCTTATAAAACGCCAGATCAAGTACTTGGTAATGCTCAAAAATTTCTTTTCGTAAGTCATATTCCATCAGTCGGGACATCACAATGATGGTTTGTCTCATAAAAAACATAAACAAACCCATAAGCCCTGCAAATAGTAGGACAAACAATCCAAATAAAAGTAATTGCCTCCCCAGGATTAACTTTAGACCGTTTTGTAAACTTGAATTTTCAAAATTGCGGTAAAGGCTAAGGTTGTTGATGACAAGGTCAAGAGCTTCCCGTATTGCCTGTGGCTGAAGAACCCTGAAATAATTGGAGAGAGAAACAAAAAATATTCCTCCAAAAAAATGCCATCGGTATTTCCAAAAAAAATGATTTAAAACATGCAGATGAGTCATTTAATCTTTTTTCAATTGGAATTATATTTAAAATAAAAAACCAGTCTCTGAGAGCCTGGTTTAGGGTGGAGATAATGGGATTCGAACCCATGACCTCTTGCATGCCATGCAAGCACTCTAGCCAACTGAGCTATACCCCCTTCATGGTGCGAAGCTAAGAATTAAAGATAGATTTTCCAAAAAATTACTAATTTTATTCATTGGCTTGAAATTTCAGCTAAATCTCTAATTAATATACACTCTTTGATTAATGGTGATTTTTTTGCAAAATTTGGCAAAAAAATTCGCAAAAAGCCGTAAATTGCACAACAGAGTTTAATTATGGAAAGAATTACAGAAATGACTTCAACTTACCGGCATTTAGATAAAATGTCAGTAAATGAGCTGTTAGTGAACATGAACAGAGAAGATCAATCAGTTCCAGAAGCGGTAGCAAAAGCTATTCCCCAAATCGAAAAACTGGTTGATATCAGTATTAAAAAAATGAAAAACGGAGGTCGATTATTTTATATTGGCGCAGGTACATCAGGTAGATTAGGTGTTTTAGATGCCTCTGAGTGTCCTCCCACCTACGGAGTTCCAAAAGACTGGATTATTGGAATTATTGCCGGCGGTGATGTTGCTTTAAGAAATTCAGTAGAGGCGGCAGAAGATAGTTTAATGCAGGCATGGCTCGATTTAAAAAATTTTGATATAAATGAGGATGATGTAGTCATCGGTATTGCAGCCTCTGGCACAACTCCTTATGTTATTGAAGGCTTGAAAAAATGTAAAGAATTTGGTATTACAACAGGATGTATAACTTGTAATCCCCATTCTCCTTTAGCTGCTGTATCCGATTTTCCAGTTGAATTGATCACTGGTCCTGAATTTGTTACCGGGTCAACCAGAATGAAAGCAGGGACAGCTCAAAAATTAGCTTTGAATATGATTAGTACTGCAGTGATGATTCAACTTGGAAGAGTTTTAGACAATAAAATGGTCGATATGCAACTGAGTAATGCCAAATTGGTTGACAGAGGTATTAAAATGATCATGAAACATTTAAATATTCCTTATGACGAGGCGGAGAAAATGTTACAAAAACATGGAAATGTTCGTAATGTCTTAAATGCTCATTCTCGCAATTTAACTCATCATTCTGAATGAGTTCCAGAAAAGAGTCTGAAAATATTCTGATTGTTGAAAGTGGAGCTACTAAAGCTAACTGGGTGCTCCTTTGTGACAAAATGCCTCTTTTAAGAGAGAAATCACCTGGGTTAAATCCTTATTTTCTTACAGACGATGAGATGCTGGACCAATTTTATACCGTTAAAAAAAATATTAACCAAAAAATACACTTTATTTATTTTTACAGTACAGGTTGCGGCGTTGACGACCAGAAAATTAGAGTTTCTTCTTTACTAAATATAGTTTTTAATCCCGAAAACAGCTCCTTGGTAGATACGGATATTATCGCTGCAGCTCGCTCTATCGGAGCTAATTGTAGTGGAATTGTTGGCATACTGGGGACCGGTTCAAACGCTTGTCTGGTAAAAAATGGGGTCATTGAATCTATGGCTGGGGGATTTGGATTTATTTTAGGTGATGAGGGAAGTGGCGCTGCCTTGGGGCTGTCTCTTATTCGAAGTTGGTTAAATAATGAACTACCTCCTGAAATTAAGTTACTTGCAGATGCTGAACTTCGTTTGAAAAAAAATGAAATCTTTCAAGCAGTATATAAAAATCCTTTTCCAAGCAGATATCTTGCAACATTTGCAACCTTTTTCTATAATCATAATAATCTGCCATGGATAAATAATTTGGTTAAGGAACAGTTTCATTTATTTATAAAAAGATACTTTTTAAGTTTAATAATTGAAAAACAAGAAGTTAAAGCATATTTTATAGGATCAGTAGCCTTTTATTTCAGACCTGTAATGGAAGAAGTTTTAAGGGAATATAACCTGGTTTTAGGAGGTATAGTTCAAGATCCAATGGAAGGATTAATTCATTTTCATGCCAATTTTTAGTTTTCTGGCAAAGTATCATCTTGATTATTGCAATTTATAGTTTTAAATAGGTAAAAATATAGCAACAAATGGCAATAAATAAGGAAAATAGTCATATTATTACCCTATTATTTCTTATTATTGCATTAATTTGAAATTTTTAATTGTTATTTTCCTAATTACTAAATAAATCATTTGACTATGCTAAAAAATTCATTGATTACGGTTATAATGCTGTTTATTCAGTTGGCTTTACCGGCATCATTAGTCGCACAGGATAAAATAAATCTTGTGCTGAAAGGTCAGGTTCTTGATGCTCAAAATAATCCCTTAATTGGAGTTACTTTGGCATTATCTGATTCCAGAAGTGGTGCTGTAACAGATTTAGATGGTTCTTACACCTTAAATGTTTCTGTTTTACCTGGTACATACACCTTACAAGCCAGTTATGTAGGTTATAAGTCTGCTACAGCAGATATTCAAATAACCGCTGACAAAAATTTAATGACTCAAAATTTTACTCTTTTTGAAGACGCTTTAGATTTAGATGAAATTGTTGTAACGGGTTCAACGCTAAAGTCTTCAAGACGACAGCTGGGAAATGCAATAAGTTCAGTCTCCGCAGATGAACTATCAAAAACAGGTTCTGATAATCTTATTTCTTCTCTTCAAGGGAAAGTTCCAGGGGCACAAATTACACAGACCTCAGGAGATCCAGCTGGTGGATTAAATATTAGAATTAGAGGGGTAAATTCTATTCGTGGAAATTCTGACCCTCTTTACGTAATAGATGGTGTTATTGTGAGCAATACAACAAACAACGTTTCACAGGTTTCTGTTTCAGCCGGTGCGGCAGATTTAGGAACAAACAGGCTGGCAGATATAAATCCGAAAGACATTGAAAGCATCAATATAATTAGTGGAGCAGCTGCCGCAGCAGTTTATGGTTCAAGAGCCTCCAATGGGGTAGTGGTAATCACTACTAAAAGAGGGAGTATAGGTAAACCTGAAATCACTTTTGGAACAAGTGTAAACGTAAACCAGCTTAGAAAAAAATTGGCTATCACAACTTATGGAAAGCAATTTGGCTCAGTGGCCCAACGATTACATATTATTAATCCCTTCACTGGTGGCCCTACCGTAACTACAAATGGTAGAAATCTGCCAACCGCATTGGTTGATGTTACAAGATATGATTATCAAGACCAGGTATTTGGTGATGCAATGGGAACCGATAACTATCTTTCCATGTCGGGAGGTAAGGATAATACAAAATATTATGCTTCACTTTCCTATATGACAAATGGTGGAATCGTTAAAAATACTGATTTTACAAGGTATGGTTTGAGACTTAACCTTGATCAGGGCATTAAAGACTGGATGAAAATAAGTTTTGGACTTCAATATAATAATAGCTTTTCAAATGAGAAACCAAATGGAAATTCCTTTTATAGTCCTGTAAATGCTATTAATATCACTAACAACATATATGATATAACAAAACGTGATGCAAATGGAAATTTACAGGCCGTTGAACCCACAAGGGTAAATCCACTTTCTGTTATTGAGGATTTTGATATTACCCAAGAGGTAAACAGGGCTATCTCAAATCTTACTTTTACCTTTTTTCCCTTAAAAGGCTTAACGATTGATTACGTTCTGGGTGCAGATGTTTATAGCCAAACAGGAAAAACGTTTATTCCAGCTTATCCATACCCGGGCGTAAATGTATTGTACTTTGCAAACGGTTATGCTGCCAATGTAACCTCTAATTTTAGGTTGTTTAATAATGATATTAATGCAACCTATCAAAAGGATATTACTTCTTCCATTAGTTCTACTACTGCTTTAGGATTCAATTACCAGTACAGCAGGGCGGACAGACTTTTTTCTGCTGGTGAAAACTTGCTTCCTTCAATTTCTACCATAAATGGTTCCTCTGCGGTAGTAAGTAATTATGGCCTGGATCAATATGCTATTAGTGGTTATTTCTTACAACAAACTTTTGGAGTCAGTAACAAACTTTTTTTAACCCTTGCAGGTAGAGTGGACGGCTCAACTAAATTTGCTTTGGATCAGAGAAATCAATTTTACCCTAAATTTGGATTAAGTTATGTTCTTTCTGAAACTAATTTTTGGAAAAATAGCCCTTTAAAAGGTATTAATTCATTTAAATTAAGATCCTCCTGGGGAGAATCAGGTGGTTTAAATGCCATAGGTTCTTATGACAGATTTTATCAGTTTAGTCCCGTAGTTAATCAAGGTCGTCAAACTTTTATACCCAGTTCACAATTAGCAAATTCAAGCATAAGACCTGAAAGGACTCGTTCTTTTGAAGTTGGAGCGGATGCCAGTTTTTTTGAAAATAAAGTAAGTTTATTAGCAACCTATTATAGAAACAATGTATTTGACTTAGTGGTTAATCGTTTAATCGCACCTACCGAAGGTGGCAGAAGTATTGTAGATAACGTTGGAGAACTTGAGAACCGTGGTGTTGAAATTGCCTTGGGTGTAAATATTGCCCAGAAGAAAGATTTTAACTGGGATGTAAATTTCATTTACAGCAGAAACAGAGGAAAAGTAATAAGTGCGGGTAGTCCATTAGTTGCCATTAACACGGCCACAGGAGCCCCTATTTTCCTCGTTCAGGGTGAAGCACCAAGTATATTTTTTGGTACTTTTTACGCAAAAAATGCAGATGGTACGCTTTTATTAGATGCCAGAGGTTTACCCCAACCTGAAAAAGGTACCGCTTTACCATTTAAAGCCGGATCAGATATTCCAGCGGGTTCTTATGTTTATGCAGGTACTATTTATACTCCTAAAAGAGATGCTTCAGGGCAACCAACCGGGACAGCTCTCAGAAAAATTATAGGTGATCCAAATCCAGATTTCATGGCTTCCTTTGGAAGTTCTGTCAGATACAAAAGATTAAACTTCTCATTCCTTTTAGATGGTGTTTTTGGTGTTGATGTTTTTAATGCAGACAGACGAACAAGACAAGGAGTTGGTATAGGTGATTACGCAGAACAAGAAATGAAAGGTGAATTAGTTAGAGGTTATGTTTGGGCAATTTATCCTATTGAAGAATGGAGAGTAGATCCAGGCCAGTTCGTAAAAATAAGAGAGGTTTCTTTAAGCTATAATTTACCAAGTCCCTTAAAAGGAATTAGTGACCTGAATGTAGCTTTGATTGGTAGAAATTTATTTTCATTTGATCAATATGACGGCTTCGACCCTGAGACGAACGCGGGTGGTAACAGTGATTTATTCAGGGGAGTTGATTTTGGAAATGTTCCTATTCCAAGAACTTTCCAACTTAGCCTTACTGCCAAATTTTAATTTTTTTAAATTCTTAAAGCTTTTTACCAATGCGAAATAAATTAATTTTAATCCTTTTCATTTCTTTTTCCATTTTTTTGCCTTCCTGTGAAAAAGAATATTTTAATCCAAGTGCAGCAGGTGAGGCACAGGTGGTTTCGAGTGTTGATGGCTTGATTGCTCTCGCTAATGGCCTCCAGTTCACCTACTCTGTAGGACGATTATCACCCGTTTATAATACCATTACCGCAAGCGGTTTTAGCACCGGCGAACTGGCTATTCTAAATGCTGGTAATGCATCAGAAAATTTTCTAAGCTTAGGCGGAACTTTTGTTGACGGAGGAAACAGTATTGTAAGTGCATTATGGGAACAAAATCATTTAGTAAAAGCAAATGCTGAGATATTACTTAAAAATGCCACCAATTTTGGTGATCCTTCTTTTCAAAGCGCGGCTATTGCCTATGGTTCTATATATAAAGCCTTAAGCCTGGGTAATTTAGCCTCTTTTTTTCAGCAGGCTCCAATTCAGGTCGTTTCAAATGCTTCTTTTCAAACCAGAGAAGCTCTTCTTGCTGAAGCTATTACTACGCTAAACAACGCAAAATCAAAAGTGACTGCTACGGCACCTTCTGCAGCATTTTTAAATAAAACAGTAGGAGGACTTGATGTTTTAAATACGATTAATGCTCTTTTAGCCAGGTATAGTCTTATGTCCGGTAAATGGGATGATGCGCTTTCTGCAGCAAATACCGTCAATTTAAAAGCAAAATCTACTTTCAGGTATGATGATATTGCCAGAAATCCTATTTTTGATGTTGCTTTAAGTAATGTAAATGTTTTTCAACCCATTAGTGCGAATCTAGGGCTAAAAGGGGACCTAATTCCTTCTGCTGATGACAAAAGAGTACTTTTCTATTTAAAAAGTAAGACCCCAAGTGCAACGGGTATATTTTCAGGTACTGGCTTTTTTGCTTCCAATAAAACGGAAATTCCTGTTTTCCTTCCAGGTGAAATTATGCTGATAAAAGCTGAAGCTTTCGCCAGAAAAAATCAACTTTCAGATGCTAAAATTGAACTTGATAAAGTTCTTACAAAAAAAGCTGGAGATGATATTTATGGTTTGGGCGCTGAACTCGCCCCCTATAATGGTACCTTAACACAAGAGGCACTGTTGAAAGAGATATACAGAAACAGAAGTATAGAGCTGTTTATGTCTGGGTTAAAATTAGAGGATAGCAGAAGATTTGTCAGACCCGGCCCTGGAACAGCAGGTGCTGAAAGGACAAGAAATTTTTACCCTTATCCAAATAACGAAAGAGATAATAATCCTAACACACCAGCTGATCCTGCTATCTAACCAACTTTAAATTTTTTATTTACTGGCAATCTATTCAAAAAAAAAATGAGTAGATTGCCTTTTTTTATTCCTTTTACCATGTTGAAAAAAGAAAGACTTTCCTTGATATTACGTGAAGTAAATATTCATAATAAAGTAATTCTATCAGATTTAAGTCAAAAACTGGCTGTTTCTGAAGACACCATTAGAAGAGATCTTCAGGAACTTGCCGATGATGATAAATTAATCAAAGTAAGGGGTGGCGCTCTCAGTAAATCCTATCAGGCATATTCGTACAGGGAAAATGATATTTATGCTTATCAGGAGAAAACAATCATTGCGAGAAAGGCCATAAGTATGCTTAGAGATGATATGCTGGTGCTTATTTCAGGGGGGTCTACCAATCTCGAAATTGCCAGAATTTTGCCTCCTGAGTTACGCGTTACTTTTGTCACCGTCAGTCTTTCAACTGCCATGCAATTAATGGAACACCCCAATAGCGAAACTCTTTTTATAGGTGGTAACCTTTCTAAAAATGCAAAAATTGCCGTTGGGGGAGAGGTCGTTCAGCATTTAGGTGAAATAAGGCCTGATATTTGCTTCCTGGGTGTTAATGGCATCGATGCTAAGGAGGGCCTGACTGAACTTGAAATGGAAATCGTTACTGTAAAAAGAGCCATGATTAAAGCCTCCCGAAAAGTTTTCGCCCTGGCTATATCAGAAAAGTTAAATTCAGTTAGAAAAATGAGGGTTTGCAATCTTTCTGAAATTGACGGACTTATCACCGAACTTAATCCTGAAAATCCCTTGCTTGCTCCTTATCAAAATTTAAAAATGCAGATTATTTAATCATTAATTTGGATCTACATCTATAACAAAACGCACTGAAGAATATAGTTTTTTATTTCTGAGCGTTTGTTGCGCTAATAAAAGAGTGTTTTTAGCCTCCTGTAAGCGACTGTTTCCATTCTCTAATTTGAGAAGAAAATCAATCAGATAACTATTGCGAACTCTGCCAATATAAGGCACTGCAGGACCTTTTATCCGATCGCCAAAAATAGGATATAGGAAATCCTTTAACCAGATGGCTGCATGGTTTACAGTATCAGAGTCAACATGTTTTAAAGAAATTCTAATAAGCCTTTTAAAGGGGGGGTACTGAAATTGTTCTCTTTCGCTCAGTTCCCTCTCATAGTATCTTTCCGTTTGATATGCTAAAATATCAAGCAAAACCGGATTATCCACATTCATAGCCTGAATGAAAACATGGCCCTGACGGGTTCTTCTTCCAGCCCTTCCACTTACCTGGGTCATTAATTGAAAGGCTCTTTCACCCGCTCTAAAATCGGGATATTGCATTAATTGATCGGAACTTAAAATGCCTACCATGCCTACATTGGCAAAATCTAATCCTTTCGTAATCATCTGCGTACCAATAAGAATATCAATTTCTCCTTCCTCAAATTCCTGAATTAATCGGTTATGAGCAAATTTAGACTTCACCGTGTCCATGTCCATTCTGGCAATTCTGGCATCAGGTAATATCACCTGTAGCTCTGATTCAATTTTTTCTGTTCCAAATCCCAGCAGGGATATTTCTTTGCTTCCACAGGCAGGACATTGAGTTGGAGCAGGTGTAAAATAACCACAATAATGACATTTCAGTCCTTTCCTCGATTTATGATAGGTCAGACTGACGTCGCAATAGACACATTCTGAGTGCCATCCACAGGTTGTGCAACGAAGGGTAGGAGCAAATCCTCTTCTGTTTTGAAATAAAATAACTTGTTCTTTATTAAGTAATTTATCCTTAATGGCCTCCAGTAATGTTTCAGAGAATTCCTGGATCATTTTTTTATTTTTCTTTTCTTCAACCAGGTTTATTACCGTTATTTTGGGAAGTATGGCACCACCATATCTTTCCTCTAACTTTACCCATCCATATTTTCCATTTTTACTATGATAATAGGTTTCTAAGGAAGGAGTAGCAGTACCTAATATTACCGGTGATTTCCAAATGTGTGCAAGATAAATAGCTGCATCTCTGGCTTGGTATCTGGGATTTGGTTCAATCTGTTTATAGGAAGGATCATGTTCTTCATCGATAATAACCAGTTTTAATTGCTTAAATGGCAAAAATAAAGATGATCGCGCACCTACTAATAAGGGTTTTCCTTCTTTAACCTGCTGCCAGCTTTCTACCCGCTGCTTGTCCGACAACCTGGAATGATAAACGAGTACCTTGTCCTGAAAAATGGCCATTAATCTACTGGTGACCTGATTTGACAAGGCTATTTCAGGTAATAAATACAAAACCTGACCACCTTCACGGATCACTTCCTGCATAAATTTCATATAAATCTGGGTCTTGCCACTTCCAGTAATACCTTGAAGGAGAACTACTTTATTTTCATGATGAAACTTTTTTATGTTATCAAATGCTTCTTCCTGCTTTGCTGTTAAGCTTATTTCCAGATTTTTATCTGGGGCTTCATTCCAACTGTTATTGTTTAACAGCTTCTCTTCAATATGAAAAATATTTTTCTTAACCATTGCCATTAAAACACTTCCTTCAACGCCAGATCTTTTTAATAATTCCTTTTTATTAACCTGATTTTTCTCTTTTTTCAAAAGAAAAAAGCTTAGCAGTAATTGCTCTTGTTTGGGATATTTACTAATCTTTTCAAAGAGTTTTCCAATCAATTCCTGTTGAGAAAGATAGGGTTCCTGTAAGTTTACGAAAAATACTGATTGAGGTTTGTAAGGATCTTTAAGCTCTTCTTTTATTTCTATAAATCCTTTTTCAATTAAACTTCGAACAATATGATAGATGGTTTTTATCCCCAATATGTCCTGAATATCCTGAAGATGAAGGAATTCTCTGCCTGAAAGTGCCTCGATGATTAAATACTCTTTATCGGGAAGCAACAATGGATCAGACGGCAGTTCATTTAACAACCTAATCTGAGATTCACTTGAAAGTTTAAGATTTGAAGGAAGGGCCGCTTGCATTATTTCACCCAGACTACAGCAATAATAGGTTGATAGCCAAGTCCAGAAAGCAATCTGACGCGAATTAACCAAGGGTTTTTCATCAATGAGACTTAAGATTTGTTTAGGTGAATATCCCTCTGGTTTTACATGATTAATTTCGAAAATGATAGCAGCATACCTCTTTTTTTTTCCAAATTGAACCTCCACACGCATACCTATGGCTACAAAGGAAACAAGATTTTGAGGGATAATGTAAGTATAAAGTTTATCGAGAGCTAAAGGTAAAATGACGGTGCAATAGACCGTATTTCCTGAAGGGTGTAAGGAATCGGAAATTGTCATTTCCTCAATCATCTTTTTTTTTCAAAAATACAATAACTGTTGGAATTAATCTCCCGCTTTTAACTTTTCATAAATTATAGGTTCCCTTCTAATTTTTATAATGAAAAACAGTACATTTGAACTAAGTAACTTTTTACACTCAAAGTTTATGAAAATGAATATTTCAAAATCTGCCTTTGGATGCTTATTCCTGATTTCTTTTCTTTTTATTGCTTGTTCCGAAAAGGAAGAGGTGGCGCCTCGCATTGATTCTACCATTTATAATCAATTGCAAGGTAAATTAATGGATGCAAAACCTGGCGATGTGATTGAAATTCCCGCTGGTACCTACTATTTTGACAGACCACTTTCTTTAGAGGGAATATCGGGTGTCACGCTTAGGGGCGCTGGTAAATTGAATACTGTTCTTTCCTTCCTGGGTCAAAAAGTTGGTGCTGAAGGCATTCGCATTATTGCCGATTCAGTTGTTTTAAGCGATCTAACCGTTCAGGATACAAAAGGGGATGCTATTAAAATTCAGGATGGATCTTCTGTTACTTTGCGAAATATTCGGACTACCTGGAGTGGTGGCCCAAAAGAAACAAACGGGGGCTATGGAATTTATCCAGTTGCTTGCAAAAATGTATTAATAGAAGGATGTGAAGCCTCTTATGCCTCAGATGCAGGTATCTATGTGGGTCAATCTTCAGAAGTAATTGTGAGAAATTGTCATGCCCATGGTAATGTGGCGGGAATCGAAATTGAAAATTGTCAGCATTCTTCTGTTTATGGAAATTTGGCTGAAGGAAATACCGGGGGTATTCTTGTCTTTGATTTACCCGAATTACCCGCGGGTAATGGCTTTGATTGCAGGGTTTATCAAAATACAATTCGCAATAACAATTTAACAAACTTTGCTCCTCCTGGAAATATTGTTGGTATTGTGCCCGCTGGAACCGGTATCATCTTGCTTGCAGCTAAATCTGTTGCGATTTATGATAATCAGATTTTGGGTCATAAAACAATTGGTACAGCTGTCGCCAGCTATGGAATTACCCAGAAAAAGTATACTGACGCCAATTATAACCCATATACTTATAATATCTCCATTCGAAACAATACTTTTAAAAGAGCTAAGTCCTTGCCCGACTGGAAAAGTGATTTTGGAAAAATGGTAATCATGCTTTTTTGGGGAAAACCACAGGATATCCTTTATGATGGTATTTTAAATCCAGAATGGTCAGGAAAAAATCCTATGTTCCTATGCATTGAACAAAATCAACCCGACCTGCGTTTCGCGAATATCGATGCTGGTAACGATTTCAATAATGTAGTTAAAGATAGGTCTTCGTTTATATGTAAAAAATAATATGGCTAAAATGTCCGGTTTTTACAAATTTCTTTCCGCTCTTGGTTTCGTTCTCATTATCCTGAATTGCGAACATGTTAATAAAAAGGAGTTGTCCGGGAATAAAGATTTTACTTTGGTTAACGTAAAAGTTCCAGAGGGTATAAATGCTGATATTAGCTTGTTTCCGCTTCCTTCCCTATCTGAATATGGCTTTTTCGATTCCCCCCTTGCCGCATTAAAACCCAGAGAAATGGTATTGCCTTATGAACCCATTACTTCCCTGTTTACAGATTATGCTTATAAAAAAAGGTTTGTCTGGATGCCAAAAGGGGAGGTGGCTAAAATAGATGATGAAGGCGTTGTCCAATTTCCTTTAGGATCGGTCTTGATTAAGCATTTTTATTATCCAGCTGATTTCTCAAATGAAAATGAGAAATGGGATTTAATGGAAACCAGGCTATTAGTGAAATCAGGTGAAGAATGGAAAGCTTATTCCTATGTTTGGAATGAAGATGACTCAGACGCATTCTATAATCCAGTTGGAGATATCTTAGCTGCCAGTTTTATTGATATAAAAGGTGTCTCCAGATCGGTTGACTATGCCGTTCCAAATAAAAATCAATGTAAAAGTTGCCATAATCGTGATAATATCATAAAGCCTTTAGGTCCCATAGTCCAAAATTTAGACAAAGATTATACTTATCCGGAAGGTAAAATGAACCAGATTTCAAAATGGCAATCTGTGGGTTACTTAGCTAAAAATTACATTAAAAATCCAAATCATAAGCCATTGGCCGACTGGCAGGACAAATCTAAATCATTAGAAGAAAGATCATTGGCTTATTTGCAAGTGAACTGTGGGCACTGTCACCGTGAAAATGGAAGCGCTCATACGACAGGATTATTCCTTTTAACTTCTATGGAGGACAGGAAAAAACTGGGAATTTGTAAAACACCTGTCGCTGCTGGAAAAGGGGCAGGATCTTTGAAGTTTGATATACAACCTGGGGATCCTGAAGCTTCTATTTTATTATACAGAATGAAAAGTGAAGATCCCGGCGTTATGATGCCTGAACTGGGTAGAATGATCAAACATGAAGAAGGAATCCAATTGATAAGTGAATGGATTTCTTCCATGCCAAATGATTGTGAAAAGGCTTTACAACCTTACTTATGAATGAGTTGAAAAAATATTTGATTCAACATATTTTGGAATCTAATGATGAGCTTTTATTGAAAATGTTGTACGATATGATAAAATTGGAAAAAGATCAATCAGAACCAGCACAACTTATTGAATCTGATTTTTCTGGTCCTCAAAATCTGAATTTCTCAGAAATTCAAGAGAGTATCGATACTTTTTTTAATCCTTCCTCTTTTCATAAATCCTAGTATTAAAATGTACGAATATAAATTTATTAGAATCAGAACCAGTATTTGGAGCGGCCTACCCAGGGAAGATTATCGAAAGGTCATTCAATTAGAAGCCAAAGAAGGCTGGAGGTTAATTCAAATTTTAACCCCAACGGGTATTTCTATGCTACCCAGTTTCTATGAATTAATATTCGAACGACTCAAAGCCGAATTTGTATGAAAAATATTTTAATCCTTCTAAACATTTTATTGTTTTCAATTGCTGTTAAAGCGCAGAACTTTGAAATTTTAAGTTTAAAAGAACAAGCCGAAGTAAGGGACTCCTGGTTAAAAGAACGCTTCAAACTTTTAGTACCTTCTTTAATGAGAAGAGAGGGGATAGATATGTGGCTGGTTATTTCAAGGGAATATAACGAGGATCCTGTCATGAAAACCATGCTTCCCGCAACCTGGCTTTCTGCAAGAAGAACCACTATGCTGGTTATCTATGACAATGGACGGGAAATTGAAACTTTTTCCGTGGCAAGATACGACGTGGGGGATATTTTTAAAAAGTCATGGGATCCAGAAAAACAACCAGATCAATGGAAAAGGCTGACAGAAATTATCATGGAGAAAAATCCGCGAAAGATAGGGATTAACAAATCACCTCATTTTGGTCATGCAGATGGCTTATCAGCATATCATTTTGAAAAGATTATGGAGTATTTGCCGACTTCTTTTAAAAGTAAAATAGTTCCAGCTGAAAAATTAGCAGTAGGTTGGCTGGAAAAAAGAATCCCAGAGGAAATGGCAGCCTATCGAAGTGTGATGCGACTTGCGCATGAAATTATTGCGCAAGGTTTGTCAGAAAAAGTGATAATTCCAGGTGTTACAAAAACAGAAGATGTGGTTTGGTGGTATAGGGAAAAAATTTCTTCTTTAGGTCTCACTGCCTGGTTCCATCCAACAGTCGATGTTCAGCGCGGAGAAGCAAGTGCGAATGAAGCTCAAAGAGAATTCTCCCGAAGACCCGATAACTCAATCATTCAACCTGGTGATTTAGTGCATGTAGATTTTGGTATTTCCTATTTAGGTCTTCATACCGATACACAGGAAAATGCTTATATATGTCGCATAGGGGAACACGATGCACCTCCTTATTTAAAAGAAGCTTTCAACCAGGGATTAAAATTAATGGATTTCCTGACAGATGCTTTTCAAGAGGGTAAATCGGGCAATGAAGTTCTGAAAGAGGCATTGACAAAAGCAGTCGCAGCAGGATTAAAACCTTCCATCTATAGCCATCCAATAGGCTTTCATGGTCATGGTGCCGGCCCAACGATTGGACTTTGGGACCAGCAAGATGGAGTCCCTTTTACAGGCGATTATCAGATTACGGCAAATACAGCCTATTCAATTGAATTAAATACCCGTGTTTTTATACCAGAATGGAATAAGGAAATAAGGATGATGATGGAAGAAGACGCATTCTTCGATGGAAAAAAAGTATCCTACATCGATGGTCGTCAGGTAAATTATTTTCTGATTCCAAGATCCAAGAATTCCTGGAAATAATTTAGCATGCTAAAAAAAACATGGCATCTTTATAAGGATGCCTTCTCAGGTATCTCAAATGAGGTTTGGCTTCTTGCTTTAGTTTCTCTAATCAATAGAAGTGGAACCATGGTTGTTCCTTTCCTTACCATTTATCTGAAAAGTAAAATGGGTTTCTCTTACCTTGAGATTGGCACCGTCATGAGTGTTTTTGGCATTGGTTCTTTAATTGGAACTTATTCAGGTGGAAAATTGACAGATAAAATTGGATTTTATCCAGTCCTCTTTTGGTCTCTTTTTTTAGGAGGCTTGTCATTTATCCTTCTTGGATTTTTAACTTCTTTCCTTTCTTGGTGTATCGCTATCACTATCTTAGGTATGGTTGGAGAGGCATTCAGACCAGCAATATATACGGGTTTAGCTTCCTATTCAGAGGGCAATTATCAAACCAGAGGGACTTCACTGATACGTTTAGCCGTAAATCTGGGCATCTCTGTAGGACCAGCCATTGGCGGGTTTATTGCTTATAATTTAGGTTTTTCCGGTTTATTCTGGGCCGATGGCCTAACTTGCATCGCGGCAGCTCTGTTTATGCGAACATTTATTCCATATAAAAGGAATAAAAAAATAAACGGATCTGAATTAATAGATGCTAAACCCGGTATTTCAGCATATAAAGACATTCATTTCCTGATCTTTATAGGTTTCCTCATATTTACCTCTTTGGGTTTTATGCAGTTTTTCTTGCTTATTCCCATGTATTATAAAGAACATTTCATGTTCAATGAAAGTCAAATTGGATTGATTTTAGCCTTGAATGGGATGATTATTGTCCTTTTTGAAATGCCATTAGTTCATCGTTTCGAAAATAAAATCCCTAAGTTGATTTTTATAGCCCTCGGTTCGGGTCTCCTGGGTATCTCTTTTCTCATCCTCATTCCAGGATTTACAGTGTGGTATGTTGCTGTTTTTTCCTTAATAATTTTAACGCTAGGTGAAATATTTAATATGCCTTTTGCTAATTCTTTCGCAATGAATCAAGCATCCGAAGGTAGAAGAGGGCAGTATATGGCACTTTATGCAATGGCTTATTCCATTGCACACATTATAGCCCCAGGTATGGGATCTTTCTTCATAGAAAATTATGGTTATTCTATGCTTTGGACTTTGAATGGGTTACTCTGTCTGGTATCTATGGGTGGATTTTATTTTATGTATAAAAACCCTCCTTTGAAACAAATTTAATATGCTCGCCGAAATCGGAAATGATTTAAATATAGCCAGAAACTTACTGGCTGACCATAAAGTGATAGGTTTGCCTACTGAAACGGTGTATGGCCTCGCTGGTAATGGTTTCAATCCAGAAGTTGTAGCAAAAATTTTTGCCATTAAAAACAGACCTTTTTTTGATCCTCTTATTTTACATATTGGTAATTTTTCACAACTAAAGGATTTATCAACAGCAGTTCCTCTTCCTTTATATGATCTGGCGCATTCTTTTTGGCCTGGACCCCTATCTATCCTGGTGCCTAAAGCTGAAATTATACCTGATATTGTAACTTCAGGTTTGCCCCGTGTAGCTGTCAGAATGCCTAATCATGCTCTTTCCCTTTCCTTGCTTAAATCCATATCTTTTCCATTAGCTGCCCCCAGTGCCAATCCATTTGGTTATATCAGTCCAACCTCTCCAGAACATGTGTATAAACAATTAGGACTGAAAATACCTTATATTCTGGACGGTGGAAAATGTCAGGTTGGTATCGAAAGTACTATTGTTGGTATGGAAAATGACGATCTGGTAATCTATCGTCTGGGGGGGGTAAGCATAAATCAATTAAGAAACGTATTTAAAGGAAATATAAAAATAAATCCTTCAACGTCTCATCCTGAGTCTCCAGGTATGACCTTGAGTCATTATGCTCCCTCAAAACTACTTTATCTGGGTGAAAAAAAGGACTTATTGCTAAACCATGAAATAAAAGGTGCTGCCATTTTATGCTTTAGTAAAAAATGGCAGGAAGTGAATGATAATCAGCAATGGGTTTTGTCAGAAAATGCTGATTTTGAGGAAGCTGCGCATAAACTATTCTCCTTTTTAAGAGAGATGGATGAATCTGATGCTACCCATATATTAGCTGAGAAATTACCTGATGAAGGATTAGGTGTTGCGATTAATGATAGATTATTTAGAGCATCTCAAAAATAAAAGATACATTTTAAAACCCAAATGTAATTTTTTCGTTTTATGTCTGAATGTTTCTTTAATTCTTAAATTTTACAATATGCGTAAAAATAACTTTTTCCTTGCTGCTATTATTTCAGCTGCTATCTTCTGTTTGCCATCAATGGTTTCCGCTCAGGCTAAACCTGCAAGTCCAGCTATGGAAACGTCTGCCAAAGCAGCTGGCTCTGATATCTCTATGAAATGGAGTGCACCTTCTGTGAAAGGCAGAGAAATCTGGGGTGCATTAGTTCCTTATGACAAAATCTGGCGTACAGGTGCAAATGCTGCAACTACATTCACTACTTCTAAAAATGTAAAGATTAACGGAAAGGATTTGCCTGCAGGCAGCTATTCCTTTTTTACAATCCCTGGTAAAACATCATGGACGCTAATCTTTAACAAAAAGACTGATTTATGGGGAAGCAGTGATTACAAAGAAGCTGATGATGCGCTTCGCATTACCGTAAAACCAGAAATGGAGTCAGAAGTAACCGAACAACTTACTTTTGCTATAGAAAAAAACGGTGAAGTTTCTTTCAATTGGGAGAAATTATCTTTTGAATTTAAAGTTTCTGCCGCTAAATAATACTTAATTTATTCTTATCAATAAGCGCTGGACGATTTTGTGTAGCGCTTATTTTTTTAAAATATTGGTTACCTTTGCATTCTGATGGGCACCCAATGATACATTGTGATGAAAAATATTTCTTTTCGATTTCTCTTAACAATTCTTTTATCTTCTCTTTTTATTCAAAGTTGTAATAATAAAGAGGCAATCATTCAGCATCTTTCTCATAGGTGGATTATCGAGAAAGGTTTTAGAAATGAAAAGGAAACAGATTCATTATCTGGCCTTTATTTTCAATTTGGAAAAACCGGTGAGGTTACGACCAATTTAAATGGTCAAGATGAAAGACTTTCCTATAAATTGAAAGGGGAGGACATCATTGAGATGACGGGAATGACCCAAATATTTCTCAATATTATTGAATTATCAGAGTCTAAATTAATCCTTCAAACAGATATTCAAGGATATAATTTTAAATTTGAAATGGTTAAAGTAAAATAATAATCATGCCTATAAACCATTTGATTTTTTTTCAAGTATATCACTCATTATTTTTTCAGCATGATCTCTGGTGTTCTCAATAAATAATTTACTGGTCTCCATTCCACCACAAACTACTCCGGCAATATACACTCCTTTCATTGTTGTTTCAAGTGATATTTCGTTAAAAAGCGGTTTACAGTTCATAGGGTTGTCAAAAATTAATCCTAAATGAGATAGGAAATTAATATCAGGTTGATATCCTGTCAATGCTAAAACCCAGTCATTTTCAATGGAAATGATTTCCTCTCCTTTTTTAAAAGTTATACTATCATTCAATATTTCAGTTACCTGACTGTTAAAATGTGCCGTAATACTACCTTCCTTTATTCTATTTTCGATATTTGGCTTAATCCAGTATTTTACTCTTGGACTAATTTCATTCCCCCTGATAATCATCGTTACCTGACCTCCTTTTTGCCATATTTCCAATGCAGCATCACAAGCAGAATTAGCAGCTCCAATAATGGTTACTTTTTGATTTATATATCGATGAGGGTCGTCATAATAATGTTTTACTTTAGGTAACTGCTCTCCGGGGATCTTTAGAAGATTTGGTTTATCATAAAATCCTGTAGCAATAATGATATAACTACAAGCGTACTCATTTTTTACTGTCTTGACGGTATATTTATTAGAGGCATTAGTTGTTTCAGGAGGTAAAATTTCAAGAACTTCCTCGTAAGCATTGTAATTTAAATGATAGTGTTGAACTAACCTGCGATAATATTCCAATGATTCTTGTCGGGTCGGTTTTTCGTTATGAGAAACAAAAGGAATCTGGCCGATTTCAAGGAGTCGGGAAGTAGAGAAAAAAGTCATATTGACAGGGAAATGAAATAAGGAATTAACCATAACTCCCTTTTCTAAAATAAGGGCAGAAAGATTTGACTTATGCGCCTCGATAGCACAATTGATACCGCTTGGTCCTCCACCAACGATGATAATATCCCAAAAGTTTTTCAATCCCAATAATTTTTCTCAAATATAAATATTTAGAAAAGAGAAAACGTCAATTTAAATATCTTTACCATCAAAATTTTCAAATGCATACGCTTGATGAACTTCAGTCTCTTTATGCGACTTATTTAAAAGAGCATAACTATCAACAGGAGCCAAAGACACTTTATGAACCGGTAAATTATATATTAAGCCTTGGTGGAAAGCGCCTTCGGCCCTTATTGGCATTAATGGCTTATGAATTATTTGAAAAAGACACCCAAAAGGCACTTTGTATTGCCCATGCCGTTGAAGTATTTCATAACTTTACGTTGGTTCATGATGATATTATGGATCATGCAGACCTGCGCAGGGGTAAAATGACGGTACATGCCAGGTTTGGGATTAATTCGGGAATCCTTTCGGGGGACGTTATGTTGATTCTCGCTTATGAATCACTCTTACAATTTCAAATCCAAGAAAAAATTCCCGCTTTAGTTCATATTTTTAACCAATTTGCAAGAGAAGTTTGTGAAGGTCAGGAAATGGACATGTTATTTGAAACCACTCCGGAGGTTACCCTTTCTGACTATGAAAAAATGATTTCATTGAAAACAGCCGTTTTATTGGCTGGAGCTCTTAAAATGGGAGCTATTGCTGCAGGTGCAAGCCTTGATGATGCTGAAAAATTATATCATTTTGGATTGAATATTGGGATTGCTTTTCAAATCCAGGACGACTTTTTAGATACTTTTGGAACCCAGGCTCAGGTGGGTAAACAAATTGGGGGAGATATTATTCAAAATAAAAAAACCTATCTGATTCTTAAAGCATTATCACTTGGGAACAGCCATCAGAAGCAAATGCTAACAGACCTGCTCACATCAAAGAATGAGATATCAGGAGAGGAAAAAATTAGTAAAGTAACTGATATATTGAAAGTACTTAATATTCCACAAGAAGCAAAAATAAGGAAACAATACTATTTCGATCTGGCAATGAAGTCGCTGGAGGAGGTTAAGGTTTTTCCAGAAAAAAAAGAATTGTTAAGAAATGTAGCTTTTCAGTTATTAGAAAGGGAAAATTAAAGGATTAATCGCGAACAGTCTTTAACCATTGGAAGGTTGATAAATCTGTAAAATAAACAGAATACCAACCTTGCTTTTCATGAGGTGGATCTCCAATATAATCATCGCCTGGTAACCAGAATGTTTCAGCCTGTCGAGGACGTCCTTCTCCTCCTATGGCCCAGAAATTCATCCCTTTGAAAGGCGAACTGGAATTTCCCAGCGTTGTTTCGTATAAAAATTGATAAAACTTGTTTCTCATGGATACTTCAGCATTTGATTCAAAACTTCCACCATCTCTTGCCAGGCCAAATTCTTCGAGAACCATTGGTTTACCAGCTAATAATGCAGCTTCAGCATTTTTGTCCAGGTAATTTTTTGATTTTACCTTCATTGTTTCAAAGGTTTCTTCTGGATTATTAGGGGAATACCAACCCCAGTTTTCGGGCCACAAATGAACAGTAAGATAATGGATATTTTTTAATGAAGCGGTTTTAACATAGGTTGTTCCAACCAGATTATCTAAAATACCTTCATTACCAATACAAATAAGATGATTTTCATCTAATTTCCTAATGAGCTCACTTGATTTTTTCACCCATTTAACATACTTTTTATCATGTCCAAATTCTCTGGGCTCATTGGCCAATTGCCAGGACATGATGGTCGCATCGTTCACATAAAATTGATTGGTAATGGAATTTTTTCTCTTGATTATTTTCTTTAACAAATCAAAGTATAATTTTTCTGCCTTTGGAATTGTGTAAAATTTTGCAGCAAACCGCATGTATTTATCCCAGCCATTTTCTTCCGGATAGGGTATTTTTTCGCCTGTAAACCAGGAAACATATTGTGCCATTCCTCCTGACCAATAGAAAAAATTATTCAGGCAAAGAACAGCTTTCATATTTCTTTTTCCCATTTCTGCTAATACAAAATCGAGACCCGTCAGAACATCTTCATTCCAGTTACCTATAGTTTCCTGTAAAGTTGGAGTTATTCGAAAGGGTTCTGTTGAGGGTCCTTCTCCCGATGCCATCAAACGAAGATTTAATACCCCAGCTTCCTTTAAAAAATCTAACTCCCTAATTATTCGTTCTTTCCCTTTTTCATCCATGGCAACAAAGGCAGCATACCAATAATTTGCACCAATATAGGTGTAAGGCTTTTTGTCTAATATAAAATCTCCTTTTTCCACTTGAACAAAAGAGGATTTATCAATAACCTGGGCCTCAATTTGAATAAAAGAAAAAATAAATAGAAAGAGAATTAAGCGCATGAATTAATTTTTAGAAAATACGACACTGAACTTTATTTCCAGTATATCATCTGTTTTTACTAACATAAAAGAAGGGCGTTCTACCTCAAATTCTGTCATTGAAACAGGGAATCCACCCGTTACCGTTATTTCTTTATCTGTTAGCTTATAATCACCTTCAAAAGTAATATCTTTTGATTTACCATGGAAGGTTAATTTCCCACCAATCTTTAATTTACCCTCTTTTACTTGCTCTATTGAAGTACTGCCAAAGGTAACTTTTGGAAACTTTATGGCTTCAAGGACTTCTAATGCATGACTGTCTCTGCTTGAATTTTCGCTGTCAAAATCGGCAACATTAGTACTTACAGCCACTTTTTTAAATGTTTTTGTTTCTCCGTCAAAAATCAGCAGGCAATCTACTTTTTTACTCGTTCCAGACCAAGCATGTAGTTTATGATTTGCAGAGTAAGTAAGGTATGATCTTGATTTGTCAGCTTTAAGGGTTTGATCAACCCAGGTAAAAGATGAACTTATCAAAAATCCTAAAAGAAGAAATAAAAACGCGGATACTTTCATTTTGTTATGTTTAAAATTTCATGACTACCATGGCTCCAAAAAAACTGCCAAAGGCAGTAAAAGCAGCAGCACGGTGGATAGGTTTTATTTTTGGATTTCCAGCATTTTCTGCCAGTAAATTTGTAGCTATCATGGCTGACAAATGTACTACAGCTAAAGACTTGTGCATTTTTATACCATTTAAACCCTTTACCTGCCTGCTGATTAATGGTGGTGGAGTAAAAAGACTAAGGCCAGCCGTCGTAAAATACGTGATATTTACAGCTGTTCCTAAACCTTCGTGAAGATCCTTGATTTTATAGTCACCATCATATAATTTAGACCCTACGATTCCTTGAGCTACCATGCCAGCAAGGGTAGCAAATCCCAAGACCTGGTGAGTTACCAGCATGCCTCTGCGTATTTTTAATTCTGTTTCTCTGCCCTGATCTGTAAGTGGTGCTATTTTTAGGGTACGCATTAAGCCTTTTTCACCCCAAAGAATTTTCTGCGTAAATATCATACGCTTTGGAATTAATTCAGCAGGTTCCTCGCTGCCTAATTGTAGAAGTAAGTCAAGGGAATCGGTTTGTGCCATCGCGTTTATTGAAAAACAAAACGTTATGCCTAAAAAAAATAAATATTTTTTCATCTTTAAGATTTTTAAATTTAACGAGGATAATAATATTTTGGTTGCCTTAATTTTTTATTTAAATCGAAAATTAAAACATAAATGTTTATTTTTATAACAAAAGATTGTCAATCATGAATAGAAGAATAGCAATGAAATATGTAAGTACCATGTTGGGACTTGCTATTTCTGCTCCCACTTTGTCTGCCTTAGATAAATTTTCTCAAAAAAAGTTGTTTAATCAAGGACAAAAGGCTAACTTTTTGTCTTCAGAAGAATTTAATATGCTGGAGGAAATAACAGAATTAATCCTTCCTAAAACAAATACCCCAGGGGCAAAAGAAGCCAAAGTGGCTGAATTCATTGATTTGGTTTTGGCAGATTGTTACATAGAAAAGGAAAAAAATATATTCAGAGAGGGGTTACAAAATTTACTCAATACACATTTTTTAACACTCACCATGTCACAACAAATCAGTTTTCTTCAGGATATAGAAATAGCGTCTTTTAGAAACAGAAATTTAAGTAATGAAACTGACTTCTGGAGAATTTTGAAGGAACTTACTCTTTTAGGCTATTTTGGTTCAGAAGTGGGTATTAAAGCTTGTTTTGATTATCGCCCGGTTCCAGGAAAACTGGAAAATGTGAAGTGGGAAAAGGGAATGAAAATGATTGCATACTAATATATTTTATCTCGCATGGAAATTTTAAAAAATAAATCAAACAGGTTCGATGCTATTGTTATTGGTTCTGGTATGTCTGGAGGTTTTGCAGCTAAAGAACTGACAGAGAAAGGATTAAAAGTTTTAGTGGTGGAAAGAGGAAAGGAGGTTAAACACATTGAAGATTATGACACGGCCATGAAGGCTCCTTGGGAATTGCCGCATAAAGATAAATTAACGCTTAGATCTGCCGAGGAACGTTGGGCAAATAACAGGTTCAATAATATGGCTAAAGATGATATTGAGCATTTTTTGACCAATGACAAAGAAAATCCTTATCTGGAAAAAAGACCATTCGATTGGATTCGCGCCTATCACACCGGCGGAAAATCCATGCACTGGGGTCGACAATCTTACAGATGGAATAAACAAGATTTTGAAGCTAATGCCAAAGAAGGAATCGGAATAGACTGGCCAATCAGGTATGACGACCTTGCTCCATGGTACACATATGTTGAAAAATTTGTAGGAATTAGTGGTCAGGCAGAAAATTGGGATGTTTTACCAGACAGTTATTTTCAACCTCCTATGCCAATGAATGCGCCAGAGAGATATTTTAAGGATAGGATGATGGAAAAACTTGGAAGAAAAGTGACTATAGGCAGAATTGCTAACTTGACTAAGCCTGAACCTCAACAACTTTCGCTGGGAAGATCCTCTTGTCAGTATAGAAATAAATGCGCACGCGGATGTCCTTTTGGGGGTTATTATAGTTCGCTTTCAGGTGCACTTCCATCCGCTTTTAAAACAGGGAACTTATCGATTATTCATGATAGTATCGTTCAGGAAATTATTTACGATGACCAAACGCAAAAAGCAAAAGGAGTTCGAATTATAAATAGCCAGACATCAGAAGTAATGGAGTATTTTGCAAAAATTATTTTCCTGAATGCTGGTGCTATGAATTCGGCAGCTATTTTGCTAAATTCAAAATCCAACAGGTTTCCTGATGGTTTAGGTAATGACAGCGATCAGGTTGGCAGAAATATTATGGATCATCAACTGGGGGTGGGCGCAAATGCTACCATTGAAGGGTTTTTAGATGATTATGTTGTCGGCTCGAGACCTAATGCATTATATATTCCCCGATTCAGAAACTGGGGTTCGGATAAAGCAAAAAATTTTAGCAGAGGTTATGGATATCAAGGTGGTGCAAGCAGAAAGGGCTGGAACAGAGGAAATGGAATGCAAGGTTTTGGTGCTGATTTTAAAGATGAACTATCGCAACCTGGTGAATGGACTTTCGGCTTTGGTGGCTTTGGTGAAATTTTACCCGATTCCTCAAACAGAATGTATCTTGATCCGGTAAAAAAGGATAAGTGGGGCATTCCACTTATTGTTTTTGATGCTGCTTTTAATGACAATGATCTGGCAATGAGGAAGGATATTATGGAAAATGCTATGGAAATGCTCGAAACTGCAGGATTTAAACAAGTGGTGGGTTATGACAGAAAGGAGGTACATATAGGCCTTGGAATTCATGAAATGGGAACCGCAAGAATGGGGCTTGATCCAAAATCTTCCGTATTGAATAAATTTAATCAAGTTCATTCGTGTAAAAATATTTTTGTAACAGATGGTGCAGCAATGACTTCTGCTTCTTGTGTAAATCCTTCCCTTACCTACATGGCCCTGACTGCGCGTGCTGCTGATTATGCTGTAAATGCATTGAAAAATAAATTGATTTAGATGGTTTAATCGTGCTGCCTATTATTCATCCTACGGTTTTAATACGGATTAATAAATTATTTAACACTGATTTAATACGTTTTTTTTTCATTTTATGGGTTTAAATCATAGTTTTCCCATTCAATTACATTTTTTCTTTTAAATTTATGGTATTAATATATTACTAACTAATGTTCTATTTTTTTATTATTAAATATCATTTAGTTTACATGATTATGTAGCCCTCAAATAACTTGGGTTATTCTATCTTTAACCCATAATATAAAACGCTCGATTAATTTATAAATATTACTCCAAGTATGAAGGGATGCAAAATTTGTATCCCTCTTTTTTTATCATGTCAATAAATTCGTTTCTCTTTAATTTTATCTGCTATATTTGATATTAAATAATTCTTTATTCAATATTTTAAAGGTATGCTATGACCCTACAAAGATCACTTTTCGATTTTCTAAATGAATTAACGTTGAATAATAATCGAGAATGGTTTTTGGTAAATAAAGGCTTTTACCAGGAAGAACTTTCTTGTTTTAAACTATTTTGTGATGAATTATATTTGAAAATAGAATC
>Ga0214917_10001044_pt1 | contig 36204 bp, 33 predicted proteins | sample LL_1208_BB_MetaG_FD_177983 | JGI IMG/M metagenome (GOLD analysis project Ga0214917, IMG submission 177983) | Freshwater microbial communities from Lake Lanier, Atlanta, Georgia, United States - LL_1208_BB | ecosystem: Environmental > Aquatic > Freshwater > Lake | place: USA: Georgia | collected... | reverse complement strand
TAAATTAAGTCCGGCGGTGTCCTACTCTCCCACAAGGTCCCCCTTGCAGTACCATCGGCGCAGAGAGTCTTAGCTTCCGGGTTCGGAATGTAACCGGGCGTTTCCCTCTCGCTATGGCCGCCGAAACACTATTGAGTTATGTGAATCGTTGACACACAGTAAAGTGTGATCTTATTTCGATTCCCGACCATACCTCGGGAACCACATAGTGGACGCAAGCAAAAAGTAATCAAGTTATTGGCTTATTAGTATTGGTCAGCTCCACGAGTCTTTAGTCCTCGCTTCCACATCCAACCTATCAACGCAGTAGTCTACTGCGAGCCTCTCGACCGAAGTCATGGAAATCTCATCTTGAAGCAAGCTTCCCGCTTAGATGCTTTCAGCGGTTATCTTTCCCGAACGTAGCTAATCAGCGGTGCTCCTGGCGGAACAACTGACACACCAGAGGTTCGTCCATCCCGGTCCTCTCGTACTAGGGATAGGTCTTCTCAAATTTCCTGCGCGCGCAGAGGATAGAGACCGAACTGTCTCACGACGTTCTAAACCCAGCTCGCGTGCCGCTTTAATGGGCGAACAGCCCAACCCTTGGGACCTACTCCAGCCCCAGGATGCGACGAGCCGACATCGAGGTGCCAAACCATGCCGTCGATATGGACTCTTGGGCAAGATCAGCCTGTTATCCCCGAGGTACCTTTTATCCGTTGAGCGACAGCGCTTCCACAAGCCACTGCCGGATCACTAGTCCCGACTTTCGTCCCTGCTCGACTTGTCAGTCTCACAGTCAAGCTCCCTTGTGCACTTACACTCGACACCTGATTACCAACCAGGTTGAGGGAACCTTTGGGCGCCTCCGTTACTTTTTGGGAGGCAACCGCCCCAGTTAAACTACCCATCAGGCACTGTCCCGGAACCGGATCACGGTTCGCGGTTAGGTAACCGAAGTGATCAGAGTGGTATTTCAACAACGACTCCACCTGAACTAGCGTCCAAGCTTCAAAGTCTCCCACCTATCCTACACAAATCACACCGATCACCAATACCAAACTATAGTAAAGGTCACGGGGTCTTTTCGTCCTTCTGCGCGTAACGAGCATCTTTACTCGTAGTGCAATTTCGCCGAGTTCGCGGTTGAGACAGCTGAGAAATCGTTACGCCATTCGTGCAGGTCGGAACTTACCCGACAAGGAATTTCGCTACCTTAGGATGGTTATAGTTACCACCGCCGTTTACTGGGGCTTAAATTCCTAGCTTCGCATTGCTGCTAACCAGTCCTCTTAACCTTCCAGCACCGGGCAGGCGTCAGTCCGTATACATCGTTTTGCAACTTCGCACGGACCTGTGTTTTTAGTAAACAGTCGCTTCTCACTGGTCTCTGCGGCCATACGGTGCTTCAAGAGTAAATCTCTACACACCTCAGGCCCCCCTTCTCCCGAAGTTACGGGGGCATTTTGCCGAGTTCCTTAACCGCGATTCTCTCGATCTCCTTAGTATTCTCTACCTGAACACCTGAGTCGGTTTGGGGTACGGGCAGCTAAAACCTCGCGTCGATGCTTTTCTTGACAGCATGGGATCACTCACTTCGCCTTGCGGCTCATCATCAGATCTCAGGCGTATGAGAGACGGATTTGCCTATCTCTCGCCCTACATCCTTAAACGGGGACAACCATCGCCCCGCGGAAGCTACCCTCCTGCGTCACACCTGTAAATACGCTAACCGCACCAGAATAGGGTCGTTAACTCCACCATCACATCACCCCGAAGGGATCAACAATAGCTTTGTTTACTTAGCATTACTGGATTAGTTTGGTCGGTTTTTTGCCGGTACGGGAATGTCAACCCGTTGTCCATCGACTACGCCTGTCGGCCTCGCCTTAGGTCCCGACTTACCCAGGGCGGATTAACCTGGCCCTGGAACCCTTGTTCTTTCGGAGGCCGGGTTTCTCACCCGGCTTTCGCTACTCATGCCTGAATTCTCACTCGTGTGGCATCCACGGCTGGGTTACCCCGCCGCTTCACTCGCCACACGACGCTCTCCTACCCATCTGCAGACTTGGACATTGCTGCCAGTCTTATCGCAAATGCTACAACTTCGGTGGTGTGCTTGAGCCCCGTTACATTGTCGGCGCGGAATCACTTGACCAGTGAGCTATTACGCACTCTTTCAAGGGTGGCTGCTTCTAAGCCAACCTCCTGGTTGTCTATGCAACTCCACATCCTTTTCCACTTAGCACACGCTTTGGGACCTTAGTTGGTAGTCTGGGTTGTTTCCCTTTTGTCCATGAAGCTTATCCCCCACGGACTCACTGCCGCGCTCTGACTTACTGGCATTCGGAGTTTGGCTGACGTCAGTAACCTTGTAGGGCCCATCGGCCATCCAGTAGCTCTACCTCCAGTAAGAAACACGCGACGCTGCACCTAAATGCATTTCGGAGAGAACCAGCTATCACGAAGTTTGATTGGCCTTTCACCCCTATCCACAGCTCATCCCCTCCATTTTCAACTGAAGTGGGTTCGGTCCTCCACGGCGTCTTACCGCCGCTTCAACCTGGCCATGGATAGATCACTTCGCTTCGGGTCTAGGACATGCGACTGAACGCCCTGTTCAGACTCGCTTTCGCTACGGCTTCCCCACTCGGGTTAACCTCGCCACATATCACTAACTCTCAGGCTCATTCTTCAAAAGGCACGCCGTCACCAGAACAAGCTGGCTCCGACGGATTGTAAGCACACGGTTTCAGGCACTATTTCACTCCCCTCCCGGGGTACTTTTCACCTTTCCCTCACGGTACTTGTCCGCTATCGGTCAATAGGTAGTATTTAGGCTTATGAGGTGGTCCTCACAGATTCGTACAGGATTTCACGGGTCCCGTAGTACTTGGGATACTCTCCGAACTTCCACAACATTTCGTCTACGGGGTTGTCACCCTCTATGACTGGTCTTTCCAAACCATTCGACTATATTGCTTCTTGCTCTTGGTGATCGGCAGATCACCTGGAAAGTCCCACAACCCCGATCATGCAACCCCTGCCGGGTATCACACATGACCGGTTTAGCCTCTTCCGCGTTCGCTCGCCACTACTAACGGAATCACTTTTGTTTTCTCTTCCTGTGGGTACTGAGATGTTTCACTTCCCCACGTTCCCTCTATCCCGCCTATATATTCAGCGGGAAGTAACTGGATCGAGTCCAGCTGGGTTTCCCCATTCGGAAATCCTCGGATCAAAGTTCGTTTATCAACTCCCCGAGGCTTATCGCAGATTACGACGTCCTTCTTCGGCTCCTATTGCCAAGGCATCCACCGTGTGCTCTTAAGAACTTGACCACAAAGTGATCTATTCATAAATGAATAGATCTAATTTATTTTTTAAATAAGATGCTCGCGTCCACTATGTAGTTCTCAAAGTACGGGCGGTACCACAACAGAGGTTTCTCCAACTTAGGGAGTCAACATGTAATGGTCCTGTCCGATTAGATACCTTCGTATCTATTCGTCCATGAAGGTTGGCTTGCGCCGATCCTTCAGGACCCAACAGCGTGCAAAAGAAGTTTTAGTTTAGATTCGTTCCTGGTCTTGCGACCGTACTGAAATCGAAATTTATGGCTGCTTACAATGCGATGTTCCACCCTTGAGCTAGCTAGTCAAGAACGTTCGTCTTGAATCTAGCTATAGAAGAATAATTTCTTCAAATGCTCCTTAGAAAGGAGGTGATCCAGCCGCACCTTCCGGTACGGCTACCTTGTTACGACTTAGTCCCAATCACCAGTCCCACCTTCGACAGCTCCTTCCTTACGGTTAGGCCACCGGCTTCGGGTGTTACCGACTTTCGTGACTTGACGGGCGGTGTGTACAAGGCCCGGGAACGTATTCACCGCAGCGTTGCTGATCTGCGATTACTAGCGACTCCGACTTCATGAGGTCGAGTTGCAGACCTCAATCCGAACTGAGACCGGCTTTTTGGGATTCGCTCCACCTTGCGGTATTGCAGCCCTTTGTACCGGCCATTGTAGCATGCGTGAAGCCCAAGACATAAGGGGCATGATGATTTGACGTCATCCCCACCTTCCTCCGAGTTGACCCCGGCAGTCTCCCATGAGTTCCCACCTTTACGTGCTGGCAACATAGGACGAGGGTTGCGCTCGTTGCGGGACTTAACCCAACATCTCACGACACGAGCTGACGACAACCATGCACCACCTGCATAGAGACCCTTGCGGGGGACTACATTTCTGCAGTTTTCCTCTACATGTCAAGCCTTGGTAAGGTTCTTCGCGTTGCATCGAATTAATCCGCATGCTCCGCCGCTTGTGCGGGCCCCCGTCAATTCCTTTGAGTTTTAGCCTTGCGGCCGTACTCCCCAGGCGGGGCGCTTAATGCGTTAGCTGCGACACGGATCACGTGGAATGTGACCCACATCTAGCGCCCAACGTTTACGGCGTGGACTACCAGGGTATCTAATCCTGTTCGCTCCCCACGCTTTCGCTCCTCAGCGTCAGTTACAGCCCAGAGAAGTGCCTTCGCCATTGGTGTTCCTCCTGATATCTGCGCATTCCACCGCTACACCAGGAATTCCCTTCTCCCCTACTGCACTCTAGTCTGCCCGTACCCACTGCAAGTCCGAGGTTGAGCCTCAGATTTTCACAGCAGACGCGACAAACCGCCTACGAGCTCTTTACGCCCAATAATTCCGGATAACGCTTGCACCCTACGTATTACCGCGGCTGCTGGCACGTAGTTAGCCGGTGCTTTTTCTGCAGGTACCGTCACTTTCGCTTCTTCCCTGCTAAAAGAGGTTTACAACCCGAAGGCCTTCATCCCTCACGCGGCGTTGCTGCGTCAGGCTTTCGCCCATTGCGCAATATTCCCCACTGCTGCCTCCCGTAGGAGTCTGGGCCGTGTCTCAGTCCCAGTGTGGCCGGTCACCCTCTCAGGCCGGCTACCCGTCGTCGCCTTGGTGAGCCATTACCTCACCAACTAGCTGATAGGCCGCGAGCTCATCCTTGACCGAAATTCTTTCCACGCCCGTGGGATGCCCCAAGGCGTCGTATCCGGTATTAGCTACAGTTTCCCGCAGTTATCCCAGAGTCAAGGGCAGATTGCTCACGTGTTACTCACCCGTTCGCCACTAATCCACCGGAGCAAGCTCCAGCTTCATCGTTCGACTTGCATGTGTTAAGCACGCCGCCAGCGTTCATCCTGAGCCAGGATCAAACTCTCCGTAAAAGTTTTTTAGGAACAAAGCAAGCTCTGTTCCAAGTTTTACGAAACCCCCGGAATTGGGGGCATCAATTTGATCTGACTAAATCAGATTGTCTGACAATCTGTCTAATCCAATAAATACTGAACATGAAAGGGCAAGCCCTTTCAAGCCAGGTTTTTGGCATCGACATTGTGCACGCTGTTGAGTTCTCAAGGATCGGATGCATCTGCGATTTCCCGCTGGGGTCCTACGCAGAGCAACTTCACTAACTTAGCACCTATCCGCCGTAAATCCAAGAGATATACGGGAAAAAACCCATAAATTTTGGGCTTTTTTTCAATGTAAGTTTTCAATCGAAGTCACCAAATTCCAACCTTTGCAGGCTAGTTTTCAGTGTTTTGATTGGTTGCACTTGAGCCGGGTTCCACAACGGTATCCCCAAACTTTGGGCAACGTCTTCCTACATTACGCCTAAATAGCCGACTAGTCAAATCAGGTCAGAAGAAATTTCGCTATTTTTGATGAAAAATGCCAGCCAATGTCTTTTTGCCTCGTCTGAGAACAGCGAACTCACCCAGGATAAACGAATCCAATTTGGCCAGTTCATCTTCGACCTTTAGGTTATTCAGATAAACGCCGCCTTCGGCAATTGCGCGCCTTCCTGCACTAGTACTGGAGACTAAGCCAGTCTGAACTAGTAGCTCAACAATTGGAGTGCCAAGTGGAGCACTAGCATTTGGTAATTCTGCAAGGGCAGCTTTCAATGTTTCGGAATCAAGGGAGGCAAGTTCACCCTGGCCAAACAGTGCCTGCGAGGCATCAATGGCAGCCCCAGCTGCTTCGGCTGAATGAACTAACGTGGTCACCTCGAGAGCTAATCGCTTCTGAGCTGCCCGAAGGTGAGGCTCTTCAACAAGTTGGTTTTCAAGTTCAGAAATATCATTTCTAGACAGAAAAGTGAAGACCTTCAAAAGATTGATCACATTGGAATCTTCTACGTTTAACCAGAACTGATAGAAAGCATATGGCGAGGTAAGTTCAGCATCTAACCAAACTGCATTACCTTCCGACTTACCGAACTTTTTCCCTTCCGAATCTGTTATCAAAGGTGTGGCGAGTATGTGTGCACTCTTGCCTTCGACCTTATGAATTAGATCTGTGCCTGAAGTGAGATTTCCCCATTGATCGCTTCCACCAATTTGCAGGACACAGTTATTTCTTCTGTACAACTCTAAGAAATCCATTCCCTGCAGAATTTGATATGCGAATTCGGTAAACGAAATTCCAGCGTCAGAGTTAAGTCGAGCCGAAACTGCATCCTTGCTGAGCATCTTTCCCACTCGGAAATGTTTTCCAATTTCTCTCAGAAAATCAATCGAGCTCATTGATTCAGTCCAGTCCAAATTGTTTACTAAAGATGCACCATTGGCTCCATCAAAGGATAGGAACGCCTGTGCTTGCTTTTCAAGTTTAGAAACCCAACCGGCAACGGTTTCCTTGGTGTTCAAGACGCGCTCTGAAGTTGGCTTTGGATCTCCGATAAGTCCGGTCGCACCACCTATCAGCGCAATTGGTTTGTGACCGGCAAGTTGGATTCTGCGCATCGTCAAGAGTTGCACTAGGTTACCAAGATGCAGACTCGGTGCGGTTGGATCAAAACCACAGTAGTAAGTTATCGAACCAGAATTCAACGCCTTGCGAAGTTCGTCTTCATCAGTGGAAAGTGAAATTAAACCTCGCCACTTTAACTCCTCCCAAACATCCTTAAAAGAGGAATCGTTGCTCTGCCGCGCTAGCACTTCTTTGCTTACCATTATTAAAACCTATCGGTTTCCGCTAGGCACGAGTCGCCGCAACGCACTTATTTGGTCTAGAACTCGAGCCACGCTAGTTCCGCCAGCGCCACTTCTGGCTTTAATTGAACCGGTGATGCTCAAAACTTCTCTAACTTCTGGCGTTAGGGCTGGGCTGATTGCAATCAACTCTGCATCGCTTAGTTCATCTAGGGAAAGATCTCTAGATTCAGCAAAAGCAACTAACTTTCCAGTTATCTCATGTGCTTCACGGAATGAAACTTTATTTCTAATCAACCATTCGGCAACATCCGAGGCCAAGGAATAGCCTGCGGATGCCAGCTCCTCCATTCTTGACACATTGAATTCCAGGGTAGAAACCATGCCGGTAAATGCAGGTAAAACTAAAAGCAGATTATCCACGATGTCAAAAACCTGTTCTTTGTCTTCTTGCAGATCACGATTGTATGCCAGAGGTAGTCCCTTTAAAGTAGCAAGCAGCCCGGTGAGATCACCGATGATTCTTCCTGCCTTAGCTCTTGTGAGTTCGGCAACATCTGGATTCCTCTTAAGAGGCATGGTTGACGAACCAGTTGAGTATGAATCTGCAATTTTTACATAGTTGAACTCTGGGCTAGCCCAGATAACTATTTCTTCTGCAAACCTGGAAAGGTTAACTGCAATCATTGAACCGATAAAGGCAAACTCGGCAACTACATCGCGTGAAGAGGTTGCATCAATTGAGTTGGCCATAGGTGCAGTTAGTCCGAGAGCTTCGGAAACTATGTTTGGGTCCAACGCAAGTGAAGTTCCAGCTAAATCTCCAGCTCCATAAGGACTAAATGAAGCACGGTTCTTCCACTCTCCCAATCGTTCTAGGTCCCTAACCAGAGGCCAGACATGGGCAAGTAGATGGTGTGATAGCAGGACAGGTTGAGCGTGCTGGAAGTGAGTGCGGCCAGGCATCGGTTCACTCAGATGCTCGTGAGCCAAGGTTGCCAGGACATCAATTAACGAAAGCACCTGGGTTTTGATTAGCTCTGATTGATCAATCAAGTAAAGGCGGATAATTGCTGCAGCTTGATCGTTGCGTGATCTTCCGGAAAGAATTTTCCCACCTAGATCAGGTCCAATCATTTCAATAAGCCCGCGTTCTAAAGCTGAGTGAACATCATGATCAATTGGCTTTGGTTGAAACATTCCGCTAGCCACTCGTTTATCGAGTTCGATAAGTGATTTATCTATCCGTGATAATTCTGGTTCAGTAAGGTAACCAGCTGCCTTTAGCGCAAGAATGTGTGCCCGAGTGCTTAGAACTTCATATTTTGCCAAACGCCAGTCAAACTGGATTGAGCGCGATAAAGCGGTAGCAGCTTCACTAGGGTTTTGATTAGCTCTTTCACCCCAGAGGTTTGAATTATCGCTCATAACTTTCTGCCTCTTTTGTTTTCTTGCCAGATTCAAAATCACTGGGTTCTAGATTGATAAGACTTTTTCTCATGATCTAATTTTGGCTTGGAAGAGTTCAAAGGTCTTGGCCACTGCTAAATCTCTTGCATTACTAGCTTCTGTCTGGGTTAGAGTTCGATCGCTTGCTCTAAACCGGAGAGCAAAAGTTAGCGACTTCTCATCTGCAGCTAGATTTCCACCTCGAAAGTCATCTACCAAAATAATATCCTCGAGCAATTCGCCAGCAGCAACTCTAAGCGTTTCCAATACCAATCCTGCTGAAATGTTCTGCTTCAAAACCAAGGAAAGGTCTTGAGTGGCAGCTGGGTAAGTGTGAATCGGTTTTGCTGCAACAAAATCAGGTATCGCCTCAAAAAGTAAATCAAGATTCAATTCGAGGATTCCTAATTGTCTTGGCAAATCTGAGGTAGCAGCTATCTCGGGATGAACCTCACCAGCGTATCCAATAACAGTTTCACCACATTTAATAACTGCGGTTCGGCCTGGGTGGAATCCCAGGGTTTCACTTTGCTCGATAGTGATTTCAAGTGCTACCAACTCGGCAATGCTCCGTACCAAACTGACGGCATCCGCATAAGAAGCCTTAACAGCTTTTCTGCCTACTTGTTGAGTCAACCGTTCACCAGAGTAAAGAACGCCAAGCATTAGTGGTTGGGCAGGAATACTGTCGAAGAGACTTTGCAGTTCAACATCGGTGGGTCGATCTTGCGCTGATGGCAAGGTTATGGCTGCAGCAGATTGGGATGGAAGAAAAACCGAGCCAATTTCATAAATACTCAGATTCGAAAGTGTTCTTGAACTATTTGTTTTGGCGGCTCTAAGTAAGCCTGGCAGCAAACTAGTCCTCATTTGATTAGCATCTTCTTGCATCGCGTTGGCCAGCTCAACCTTTGCTAGCGAATCCTGTGTGAATAAATTATTTTCCACTGCAGAAACAAATGGGTAATTCAAGACTTCGACATGACCACTTGAAACCAGAGCATTTGAGATTAACCTTCTAAGTTTTTGCTTTTTTGTGAATCCTCGTCCTGGCGGAGCTACTGGCAACCTGGAAGGAATTTGATGGTAGCCTCGGATGCGCGCGACTTCTTCGACCAAATCTGTTTTGTGTTTGAGGTCCGGCCTCCAAGTTGGAGCAATCACTTCAAACCCATCGGCAACTGGTGAAACATCACAACCAATCTCAGAAAGTGTTCCCGAAATTTCTTCCGTTTGGTAGTCAACACCGGTTACTGCTTCGGCAAAAGTTTGGGGCAGGAAGATCGGATTCGATACCAAGGTCACATCGTAAACCGAACCGAGCCCTTCAACCTGACCTCCGGCTAGTTCTTCAAGTAGTTGTGCAACTCGAGCGGCAGCGTATTCGGCAACAGCAGGATCTACTCCACGCTCAAATCGTTTGGAAGCCTCACTTGGTAATTTATGGCGACGTGCAGTTCTGGAGATTGAAACACCATCGAAATTGGCGGCTTCGATCAAAACACGATTTGTTGTATTAGTAACTTCTGTTGAAGCTCCGCCCATAACACCGGCCAGCCCAATTGCTCCAGTGCCATCGACAATCACTAAATCTTCAGCGTCAAGAGTCCTAGTTTGGCCATCAAGGGTTACTAGTTGTTCCCCCCTCTTAGCTCTTCTTACCCCAAAGCCATCTTGCACTTTAGCCAAATCATATGCATGTATTGGTTGACCAAGTTCCAGCATCACGTAATTTGTGATGTCAACAATGATGGAAATAGATCTCATACCAGAAAGTTTGAGTCGGCTTACCATCCAGGCGGGAGTATTGGCGGTTGCATCAACCTTTGAAACCACTCGGGTGATGAATTTGCTAACTCCCTGCTTGCCTCTAATCGGAGCATTGTCAGTTACTGAAACTTCAAAGCCAACCCCAGCTTGAGGTATGACTCTAGATAATGGATCGGTAAAACTTGAACCAGTGGCATGGGAATACTCTCTAGCAATACCTCTGATCGAGAAACAGTAACCACGGTCAGGAGTCACATTCACCTCTGCAGCGGAATCACTCAGTGACAAAAGCTCCAAGGCGTCTGTGCCAACTTCAGGATCAAGCCCCATAGTCTTCAGACGGAGAATACCTTCGTGATCTTCGCTGATTCCGAGTTCTTTAGCTGAGGCTATCATTCCGTCCGAAGTATGTCCGTAGGTGCTTCTGGCTGCGATGTGAAAATCTCCGGGAAGAATAGCACCAGGCAAAGTGACCACAACTTTGTCACCTATTTCGAAATTCCTAGCTCCACAGACAATGCCTCGAACATCTTCGGCACCAACTCTTACCTGACACCAGCGGATGGTTTTTCCATTTGTTTGTGGTTCTTCAACAAAATCCAAAACTTCACCAACAACAATTGGTCCAGTTAGTCCGTATCCGTGAGCACCTTCTTCTTCCAAACCAACTTTGACAAGTTCAGCCATCACAGTTTCAGCGGTTGCACCCTGTGGAAGTGAAACATATTCAGCTAACCAAGATAGTGGAATTCTCATTAGAGAACACCACCAAATTGCTTTGAGAAACGAACATCCGCTTCAACCATGTCATGCATGTCTTTGACATCGTTGCGGAACATCAGCGTTCTCTCGATACCCATACCGAAAGCGAAACCACTGTAAACCTCTGGGTCAATCCCTGCTGCTTTCAAAACATTTGGATTCACCATGCCGCAGCCGCCCCATTCAACCCAACGTGGTCCACCTTTGGCTCCTGGATGCCAAACATCTAGTTCCGCAGATGGCTCAGTGAACGGGAAGAACGACGGTCGCAATCTGATTTGAGCTTCAGGGCCAAACATGATTCTTGCGAAATGCTCCAAGGTGCCTTTTAGGTCTGCCATGGTTAGACCTTTATCAACTGCTAAACCTTCAACTTGATGGAAGACCGGAGTGTGAGTTGCATCCAGTTCGTCAGTTCTGAAAACTCGTCCAGGACATAAGACATACATCGGAATTTCTCGTTCCAACAATGATCTGACCTGAACTGGTGAAGTGTGGGTTCGAAGCACCAGATGGCGGTCAACCGGTTCGACGAAGAAGGTGTCTTGCATCGCTCGGGCGGGGTGGTCTGCATCAAAGTTCAGTGCGTCAAAGTTGAACCACTCACTTTCAACTTCTGGCCCTTCTGCTATTTCCCAACCCATACCAACGAAGATGTCAGAAATCTCGTCCTGCAGGAGCGATAGCGGATGTCTTGCCCCAGTCGGCAAAGTCATTGGTGCAGCCGTGATGTCCACTCTCTCAGTTTCAAGTTTCGCCGCTTGCTCGATCTGGTAGAAGTAAGCCTCTTTTTCTGCAAAGGCCGCGTTCAAAATGTTTCTAGCATTGGTAATTAGTTTTCCAGCATCAGCCTTCTGATCGGCTGGAAGTTTTCCTAGCTTGCTACTCAAACTTGCAATAGCAGAGTTTTCGCCAATGGTCGTCGACTTACTGGTTTTCAGTTCAGCTAAATTAGTTGCAGCTTCGATGATTTTCAAGGCGTCAGAAATCACCGTATCTACGGCTTCTGCTGAAATCGGACTAATCTCTGACATTTGGTACAAGTTTATCTTTCTAGTCCGAAAGACCCGTGTTCTGAGCAAAGGCGGTCATGTATAAACAAACGCTGGCAGCAGTTGCCAAATTGAGTGACTCTGCTGCACCAAAGATTGGAATCGAAACCACCTGGTCGGCTAATTCGAGAACCTCTGGCTCGAAACCCCAGGCTTCGTTGCCCAGCAACCAAACTGTGGGACCAGATAACTTGCCCTGATTCGCTAGCTCACTGATAGGAATTCCCCCAGCATCGGCAGCCAAGACCTGCATACCGGCTTTCTTCAAAGTCGAAACTGTTTCGGCCAAATCCAAATCCACCGCAAAAGGTAAATGGAACATCGATCCAGTGGTGCTTCGAACAACTTTCGGGTTATAGATGTCAACACTGCCCGAACTGAACAGAACTCCGTCAGCTCCAGCCGCATCTGCAGCACGCAGGACTGTGCCGGCATTTCCCGGATCGCGGATCTGTGAAAGCAAAACAATCAGCTTGGGTTTTGTAGCCAGAATCTCTTCAACCGAAACATCGAATTGCTCACAGACTGCAACTACACCCTGTGGTGTGCTGGTATCTGACAGAGCTGCCAGAACTTGCTCGGAGACAACTTCAACTTCAACCCGAGCGTTTTTTGCCTTGGCGAATAAGTCAGCGTGACGAGATATCGCCTCTTCAGTAGCGAATACTTCGAGGATTAATTTTGGTCTATCGAGCGCCTCGGTGAAGCCCTGTGGGCCTTCAAGCAGAAAGAGCCCGGTTTCTTGCCGGGCATCTTTCTTTACTAGCTTGGCAACCCCTCGAACCTTGGTGGCCTTGGGATCGGTCAGCACTTGAGTTACTTGACCTTTGGTGCTGAGGTGTTGGCTGGAAGTGCAGCTTTAGCTGTTGCAACAAGCGAAGCGAAGGCCTTCGGTTCGTTCACTGCAAGGTCAGCCAAAATTCTGCGGTCAACAGCAACGCCAGCAAGGTTTAGGCCCTGAATGAGACGGTTGTAGGTTAGACCGTTGGCACGTGATGCAGCGTTGATGCGCTGAATCCAAAGACGACGGAACTGACCCTTCTTGTCGCGACGATCGTTGTATGCATAAACCAGTGAGTGCAATACCTGCTGCTTAGCCATGCGGTAAAGACGTGAACGCTGGCCGCGGTAACCCTTAGCGCGTTCTAGTGCTGTGCGACGCTTCTTCAAAGCGTTTACTGCATTTTTTACTCTTGCCATTTTCTTCTCCTAAAAAGTTTTCGCGCTTAGTGACCGAGTTGCTTCTTGATGGTCTTGAAGTCAGCAGCACTGACTACCTGGTCTTGGTTTAGACGACGGGTACGACGAGATGACTTGTGCTCGAGGTTGTGACGCATGTTGATCTGCTGCTTCATTAACTTGCCGCTACCGGTGAAACGAAAACGCTTCTTAGCGCCAGAGTGTGTCTTCTGCTTTGGCATAACTGCTCTCCTGTTTTTCTAAACTGTGGACTCAACCACAGAATTCTTTATTCTTCAGTTGTTTCGGGCTTCGCTTCACGCTCAGCTTTGCGCTTTGCTTCGGCTTTAGCTTCGGCTTTGTTTTTGGCCGGGGCGATAACCATGACCAAAGATCTTCCATCCGCCGAAGGGCTTGATTCGACTGAACCAAACTCCGCAACTTCCTCAGCTACTTTGTGTAAAAGTTTGACACCCATCTCTGGACGTGATTGTTCACGACCGCGGAAGACCACCATAACTCTTACCTTGTCGCCAGCCTTAAGGAACTTTTCAATCTGCGATTTCTTTGTCCCGTAATCGTGGTCTTCAATCTTCAAACCAAAACGAATTGTTTTTACAACAATGTTGGTTTGATTCTTTCTGGCTTCACGAATCTTTTGGGCCGCTTCATACTTGAACTTTCCATAATCCATCAACTTACACACTGGTGGTGCTGATTGAGGTGAAACTTCTACCAGATCCAAATCCGCTTCCTGAGCCATGCGAAGTGCATCCTCAATGCGGACAATACCTAGTTGTTCACCGTTAGGCCCGACTAGTCGAACCTCTGGAACTCGAATTCGTTCATTTACACGCGGATCGCTGATCTGCTGCTCCTTTTGACATGACTTAGATGGCCACGTCAACGCAAGTATGGACTTGCAAACGCGCAGAACTGAAAGTTCAAAGCTTTACCCGGCAACCTAAGGATTCGGTAGACGCGGGTGGGAAATGAATCCACTTCTGACTGCTGACCTAGACCAGCAGAGCCGTAGGCTAGCCTAGCAGAGAAACATCTGGAAAGTGAAGCCCCCAAATGAATGAAAATGAAGAGCAAAAGGCCTTGCGTGAACTAGAAGAAGTTCCTGCTGTTGAGGTGATTACCGCCACGGCAGTTCACCTAATGAGTGCTGCTGCAGTGCAGTTAGGGCTAGCTGAATCTGGTTATAAGGGCGATTTAGATGAAGCCAGAAAGCTAATCAACTCACTGGCCGGGCTGATGTCTGCAGCGGCAGCAGATCTTGGTGACCACCACGCTAGACCGCTTCGGGATGGACTTAGGTCACTCCAACTAGCTTTTAGAGAAGCCTCAACAATACAGGATGCCCCAGGCCAAGGTCCTGGCGAGAAATACACCGGACCGGTTAGCTAGCAGGAAGAAACCTCACGGCCACAGAATCAACCAAATTTACAAATCGATCACTGTCGCCTAACTGTTTGAGAAAAGTTCTTTCAAACTCCTGAAGTTTCTCTGAAGATAGCCCTGATTCTAAATACAAGGTAATCACTAATTCTTGTCCTTGCAGCATTGACCGTGGATCTCCCGCGGTCAAAGAACAGCTGTCAACAAACGGATGGCTCCGTGTGAAATCTGAAATCAAATTCTCAACTTCAGGATTGGCATGAGGCCATTGCCAATCTAGGTCTTGCGCAATTGCCTCTATATGGGGCCTTCTAAAAACAATTTCGGAATCAGAGCCTGGGTCCAAGACAACCCGGGTGGTCCCCTCGCTAGCAGCGGCTAGGGCAACTGCCCTACCATTATTTGGCACAGGCCGCGCCAAAGGGTTCCAGTTACGCATCTTCGAGACAGAGCTGAACACAGGTAGAGCTCTCTGACCATCTGGTGCCAATACAGTAACAATTGCCAATTCAGCACTTTTATCAAACTTTAATCCAGTTGACGCGATTCCTTCTTCGCCAAGATTTGCAACCAATGGAATCAAAACTCTAGCTGAACCAAAGGCCGCCATCACACGGTTCAGATTCTTAGGTTCTTCAAGAAATGCTATTAGTTCCCGTGAAAGTTCTGGATCAGCTTCACCGCTATCGTCACGATAATTGTTTTCCTGAAAACTTCGGCCAGCCCAAGGAACCCCTGCAGAATCTTGATGCTTGTCTTGGTTATCATTCATCAGTTGCCGGCAACTTTCAAAGCATCTTGAAAGTTGAACTTCCCAACATAGAGAGCTTTACCTAGTATCAATGAATCTACGAATCCAAGCGATCTGATTGCTGCTATGTCTTCCAGTGTGGAGATTCCGCCTGAGGAGATTATCTTTGAACCAGTTTTATCAAATACTTGTTTTAGTAAATCCAAATTGGGTCCGGAAAGCATTCCATCTCTAGATACATCGGTCACAATAAATTGCTTTACACCAAAATTTTCAAGTTCGGATAAAACCGTGTCCATTGAGCCATAGTCCTCAGATTTTCCTCGAGGAACAATATGCCCATCTAATACATCCAAGCCAAACGCCAAGACGTCAGAATGCTCACTGAAAATTTTCTCAACCCAACTCATTTCACTAAGACATGAACTGCTCAAATTAATTCGAGCTGGAGATAGTTTCAAGGCTCTTTCTAAAGTCTCTCCGTTGCGAATACCACCGCTGAGTTGAAAAGACACATCAGAAAAATTTGTCACCAGCTCACTGACTACATCTTGGTTGTCACCGTTTCCAAAAGCTTCATCAAGATCAGCCAAGTGAATCCATTTCGAACCGTCAGCGATAAAGGATTCAACAATTTCGAAAGGGTTCGCTTCATAAGATGAACTACCCAACTCCCCTTGGCTAAGCCGTACTGACTTACCGGAGAATAAATCAACCGCAGGAATTAGATTTATGGATGCTGCCACAGAAAGCCAATCGCTAGATAGAGATGCTCAATTATCCCATCCAGAGCGACCCCTGGCTTTACTCAGTTCTTTGGAAGGGCTAACTGCATGCCTGGGTCAACAGAACTGGAGTTTAAGTTGTTTAGGGCCATCAAATCAGAAATGAAATCCCTAGGGTCGCGGTTAGGGGCATACTCCTCAGCCAGATCCCAAAGGGATTGCCCACTCATAACAGTGACGTAAGCGAACTGTTCAACGTGTCCAGAGGCAGTCCTGGTTGAGTTCGCTTGGGCTGAATCGTTACTAGAAACTGAAGTTAAAAACATTCCGTACACTGCTGCTGAGACCAGACTCCAGAAGATAATTGCACGAGTAATTTTGATTGAAGGGCGGACATGTGCCTGAGCAGGGGCAATCGCTCTCCTGGCTGGGGTGGGGTTAGCCACCTTGCGCACTCTATCCATCGGGAATTCAATGATTTGAGCTGTCATTTCAGAGCCTTTCATACGAACATTTGTTCTAATACGAACAAGATTACGAGATTTTTACCTTTTTTGTCAAGATTTATGGCAATTTATTCGAAAATGTGTTTGATTTTTTTGATTAAATCGAATACATTTTTGATAGTTGCCTTTCTTTTATATAAACGGCAACCACTGACATGGGATCCTGGATAGGCCAGGAGCTCGGAAAGGCTCAAAATGGCAAAGCGCGGATCATCGGCACTTACTGACATACAGGCTCAAATTCTTCAGGTCATTCTGCAATCAAAGGCATCAAGAGGAATTGTGCCTTCGATGAGAGAAATTGCCGAACTAGTAGACCTCAACTCTGTTGCCAGTGTCTCCTACCAGTTAGACAATCTCGAAGAAAAGGGTTACATCCGCCGCCAAGAAAACCTTTCTCGAAACGTTGAAGTTCTGATTACCCCTGAGGGTTGGGATGACGCTGAGACAGCAGAAAATGTTATCCCTATGGCAGCTACAACTATTGTGCCCATGGTTGGAGAAATTGCTGCCGGTATTCCAATTACAGCTGAGCAAAACATTGACGAGAAATTTCCGCTACCTAAATCCCTTGTTGGTTCTGGAGAATTATTTATGCTCAAGGTAAAAGGCGACTCGATGATTGATGCGGCTATTTGCGAGGGTGACTGGGTGGTTATTCGAATTCAAAACACTGCCGACAATGGTGACATTGTGGCCGCCGAAGTTGACGGCGAAGCAACAATCAAAGTCTTCAAACAGCGTGATGGAAGGACTTGGTTGCTTCCACAAAACTCAGCTTACGAACCCATAGATGGCACAAATGCAAAAATTATGGGGAAATTAGTTACCGTCTTGCGCAAAGTTTAACTAGACGGCATAAAAAGCAAGCTCTGAAGCTAATTCTTCCCTAACTAAAGCTTCCAAATACGTTCCATCTTCACGATATTCAATTGTTTTTATGTCACTGTTCAAGTGCATCCTAGAGACTAAGTCTCCGCGATTATATGGAACTAGCACTCTCACCGAAACGTTTGGTCTTGGCAGGAGTTCGGAAATTTTTACCTGAAGATTTTCTATGCCCTCTCCAGTTCGTGTCGATACGAAAACAGAGTTTGGATGTCCTCCACGAAGAGAGACAATTGTAGCCTGATCTACTAAATCAATTTTGTTGAAAACAATTAGTTCAATGACATTTTGGGCATCTACTTCTGAAATAACTTTTCTAACAGTTTCAATCTGTGAACCAGGATCCGGATGAGAAGCATCAACAACGTGCAGAATCAAATCGCTTTCGCCAATCTCCTCTAAAGTGGAACGAAACGCTTCCACAAGTTGGTGGGGAAGATTCTTAACGAAACCAACAGTGTCAGCAAGTGTGTATTCTCGACCATCTGGAGTTTTGGTATGTCTGACAGTTGGATCCAATGTTGCGAAAAGAGCATTTTGCACCAACACTCCGGCAGCGGTAAGTCGATTCAGTAGTGAAGACTTTCCAGCATTGGTATATCCAGCAATGGCTACCGAAGGTATGTGGTTACGCTTTCGGTTAGCCCGCTTTGTCTCGCGTGAAGGCTTCATCGCAACAATCTGCTTGCGAAGCTTGGCCATCCGAATTCGGATTCGTCTTCTATCTAGCTCGATCTTGGTTTCACCAGGTCCACGAGAACCGATACCTTCTCCACCAGCCGCCCGACCACCGGCTTGCCTAGACATGGACTCACCCCAACCACGAAGCCTTGGCAATAGATACTCAAGTTGAGCCAGTTCAACTTGGGCCTTACCTTCTCTGGACTTGGCGTGCTGAGCGAAAATTTCCAAGATTATTGCGGTGCGGTCAATAACTTTCACTTTGACCACATCTTCTAAAGCTCGTCTTTGAGATGGTGCCAACTCAGTGTCTGCCACAACAGTGTCCGCGCCAAGAGATTTGACTAATGCCCTAAGTTCCTCGGCTTTACCTTTACCTAGAAAAGTAGCTGGATCTGGATGAAACCTTCTCTGCAGCAATCCGTCTAACACCTGCGCACCAGCCGTTTCGGCAAGAGCAGCCAGTTCTCTGAGGGAATTCTCGCCATCAATTTGGCTGTTCTGGCCCCAGATTCCGATCAGAACGACCTTTTCAAGTTGAAGTTCCCGATATTCAACTTCGGAGATGTCTTGAAGCTGGGTAGATAGGCCGGGAACTCTTTGCAGGGCTGCTCTGTCAGCCAGATCTTGTTGGTCGCCATCGAATTGACTTACCTCAGAGGACTCCGCACCTAGCGCCAATGCGCGGGCGTCTCGGCGAAGAATTCTCGCTAAGATTTCTTCGCTATCTAGGTCTTTGTCAATATCAGCCATTTCTGGTTTAACCCTACCTTTATCAGGAGTAAAGTCTTTTAAATGTCAATCAACCACTATTTCTCTGACTCAGCTGGGGATGATCTTCAGCCGAGAGAAATAACAGCTAGTTTGGTTGGCAAAGCGGTCAAAGTGTTCACTTCTTCCGGTGTCTTCAGCCCAGACCACATCGACCTGGGAACTGAAGTCTTGTTGAAACAACTTGACAAAATTAAGCCTTCTGGAAACATCTTGGATCTGGGATGTGGCTGGGGTCCTATCGCATTAGCGATTGCATTGACCGCCCCAGAGGCAAAAGTGACAGCAGTTGATGTGAATCAGAAGAGTCTTTCGCTCACCAGAATGAATGCTGAGAAACTAAACCTGAAAAACATTACAACTTTTCTTCCCGAGCAAGTTCCAACCGAACTACTTTTTGATGAAATATGGTCAAACCCACCAATTCGAGTCGGCAAGGAAGTGCTGCACGAAATTCTATTTCTATGGTTCAACCGACTAAGCGTTGGCGGGACTGCACGTCTTGTAGTTCAGAAACATCTTGGGTCCGACTCGCTGGAAAAATGGTTACGACAAAACTTTCCAAACTTTGAGGTAACTCGAGTGACTTCAGAGAAAAATTTTAGAGTAATCAAACTTGTAAGAAACTAGATTTCAACTTCACCATCAAACGTTAGTTCGGCAGGCCCACTAAGTCCAATGTGTTCACCCTCTTCGGTTGGGAACATTCGAACTCCAAGAGTCCCACCCGGTACTTCAACGCTCCAATGATTTGGAGCACCCTCACCGGCCCACAACCTAGTGGCTAAAGCTGCTGCAACAATCCCTGTCCCACAAGATAGAGTTTCTCCCACTCCTCTTTCATAGACGCGCATTTTTATCTTTCCAACACCGTTGGTAATCATGGGATCAAACGGAACAACAAACTCAACGTTTGCACCCAAGTCTGGATCTGGAGTCAACTCTGGGGCGGTATGCAATTCCAACTTCTCAAGTTCATCTTCCGAAGCCAAGGCCACAACTACGTGAGGATTTCCAACATTTATGCCTTGGCCAGGTCTGGCAATTTTTAATCCATGGCTGCTAACCAAATATTCTGTCGCCTCTGGACGCCATCTACCCATATCGACTACAAAGCCAGCTTTATTTCTTTGGATATCTTTCACTCCGGCACGTGTCCCAACATGCATTACCTGGCCATCTGAAAGATCGACAATCCCTTTTTCTGTAAGATACCTAGCAAAAACTCGAACTCCATTGCCACACATTTCAGCAACTGAACCATCTGCATTTCGGTAGTCCATAAACCACTCGGCAGCTGGGTCTTCGGCTAATGCGGCTCTTCCTTCCGAGAGCTTGGCAGAAGGAACAACTCGAATAAACCCATCAGCCCCGACCCCAAAATGCCGATCACACAATTTAGCAACTTGAGATTCCGAGAGCTCAAGAGTTCCGTCACCATCAAAAACCAAAACAAAGTCATTTCCAGTTCCATGACCCTTGGTGAATTGAAGTTTCGGCATAGCTCTAGATTACTTTGCCTAAAGACTCAAACTTGAGTCGAGCAGTTGCAATACATTCTTTTCTAAATCGGAATCTTGATAATCGAACCACTGAATTCTAGGGTCTCTTCTAAACCAGGACATCTGTCGACGAGCGTATCGCTGAGTGAGCATTGTTGTTTCAGCGATAGCTTCCTCTTGGCTAATTTCACCATCTAGTTGCCGCAAAGATTGTGAATAACCGATTGCTTGGCTTGCTGTTTTAGAGTCCCTTATTCCTTTTGGAATGAGGGATTCTGCCTCCTGGACAATCCCGTTTTTCCACATACCCTCAACTCGCAGAGCCAATTTCTGGACTAAGTGGGAGCGCTCTGAATTTAGTCCGATTTGCAGGCTAGGTAGATAGGAGACGAATTGATCTGGAAGAGAAGCTGCAAAAGGCTCTCCGGTAACCATGACTATTTCTAGTGCCCTCACAATTCTTCGACCATTGTTTGGTTCAATTCGACTCGCCGCCTTCGGATCTAATTCGGTCAATTTAGAATGCATGACTTGAGGACCTAAATCAATCAGGTCTTGCTCGAGTTGTGCCCTTAGATTTACATCTCGACCGGGAAACTCAAAAGTATTTAGAACTGCAGCCAAGTAAAGCATCGAGCCACCGACCAAAATTGGTAACACTCCCCCGCTCAATAGACTCGCTATAACTTCCCTTGCTCTCTGTTGATAGTTTGCGGCAGTGCTTTCTTGATTTACCTCCAGCCAGTCCAAGAGATGATGCTCAATCCCCCGCCTATCGTGCAAAGGTAGTTTTGCTGTTCCAACATCCATCCCCTTATAGAACTGCATAGCATCAGCATTGATAATCTCAGCTTTTACACCTCGAGAGTCCAAATGCTGAACCAGGTTGAGTGCTAGAGCACTTTTACCAGTCCCAGTTGGACCAACAACCGCTAAAAATGCTGGTTTCTCAGAGTTCATTCGTGACTGGGCTTCACAGCAACATTCAAACTGATAACTCCAACTTGTTGCTTCGAAGGCTCTGGAACTGCGCAACTTTGAGCTTGAAGCCGATCATAGGCATCTCCGGCAATAGTTCGTTTAAGTTTTGGCTGCTCACCGGCTTTAGCTATCAAGAAGTAAGGTTTAGCATCAACAACTTCAACTTCCACCAGGTCACCTGGTCTGGGAAAATCAGTGGCAACCCAGTCGATGTGAACCAAACGATTATCCTTAGCCCGGCCAGTTAAGCGATTGGTTTGCTCGTCTTTGCGTCCTTCTGAATCACCAATCAACACCTGAACTGTTTTGCCTATTTGCTTCTTATTTTCTTGCCAAGCAATTTCGTTGACAAGTTCGAGCAGCCGCTCATACCGGTCCTGCACTATCTCTTTCGGCAATTGATTAGGCAGTTCGGCGGCCGGTGTGCCCGGACGCTTTGAGTATTGAAAAGTGTAAGCGATGGCAAACTTTGCCTCTCTCACAACCCTCAATGTCTCTTGAAAATCTTCTTCAGTTTCGCCGGGGAACCCAACAATAATGTCGGTGGAAATTGCAGCGTCAGGTATGGCCTCTCGCACTCTATCCAGAATCCCTAAATACTTCTCACTTCGGTAGCTCCTGCGCATCTCTTTCAGAACTCGGTCGCTTCCAGATTGCAGTGGCATGTGTAACTGTGGCATGACGTTATCTGTTTCGGCCATTGCGTCAATCACATCATCGGTGAAAGCTGCTGGGTGCGGACTCGTGAAACGAACTCGTTCCAAACCCTCAATTTCCCCACAGGCTCGCAAAAGCTTTGCGAAGGCCCCCTTATCGCCGAACTCTACGCCGTAGGTATTTACATTCTGCCCAAGCAAGGTGATCTCAATAACGCCTTCGGCAACTAGTGCCTTAATCTCAGAGAGAATTTCACCTGGCCTGCGATCACGTTCCTTACCTCTAAGGCTTGGGACGATGCAAAACGTGCAAGTGTTATTGCAACCAACACTGATAGACACCAAAGCCGAATAAGTTGATTCGCGTTTGGTGGGCAAATCGCTGGGAAAAGTCTCTAGTGCTTCAATGATCTCAACCTGTGCTTCTCGATTAGCTCTTGCTCGTTCCAAAAGAGCCGGAAGCGAACCGATGTTGTGAGTTCCAAAAACAACATCCACCCAAGGAGCTTTAGCAACAATCGTGTCTTTATCTTTTTGGGCCAGACAACCGCCAACCGCTATTTGAAAATCTGGGTTTTCTGCCTTACGTTCGACAAGCTGACCCAGATTTCCGTAAAGTTTGTTGTCCGCATTTTCTCTCACCGCACAAGTGTTGAAGACCAGGATGTCGGCATCTGTGCCGACTGCAGCAGGAACATAACCCGCGTCCTCGAGCAGACCAGAAAGCCTCTGACTGTCATGAACATTCATTTGACAGCCGAAGGTCTTGACCTCGTAACTTAGGGTTTTAGCTTTCATCAACTCAATTTTAGCCGTAAGCCAAAATTAGTTATGTAGAGTTTGAGTTGCTGATCTGACAGCAGCCCAAACTACATTGCTGGAGTAGCCCTTTCGGCTCAAAAATCCTGCAACTCTGCGCTCTCTAGTTGACGAATCAATGCCGCTCATGCGCTCCATTTTGGCAAGTGCCAAGGCACTAGCTACCTCAAGTTCCCGATCTTGGTCCAATTCCGCAATCGCTTCGTCAATGGCATCTTGGCTAAACCCTTTTTCTCTCAGCGCCATTGCCACCATGGTCTTCGACTTAGCTTTTCGAGTCGAAAGGGTCAAAGCCCATTGCTTTGCTAGTGCGTAATCATCAATAAGCCCAACCTCAATAAACCTTGAAATCAACTGGTCAACTATTTCGGCTTGGTATTCCTTTTCGATTAGTTGCTTGCGGATGGCACTTGAAGCCTTGCCACCGCGTTCAATCATCTTTAGCAACGCGACACGAACTTCCTCTTCGATACTGTCTACCGATCGAAGAGAATAATTACTACCAGATACGGTTTCTTCTGCCTGCTTGAGCAGTTCTCCCAGATCCACGATTAGTCGTTTACTGCCTTAAGATCAGCAGCTTCCTCAACTGGAAGATCGGCGACGGCTCTGGGAATTCCGATACCCAATTTGGCCTTGATTTTTTGCTCAATTTCATCGGCAACTGCAGGATTGTCTAACAGGTAATTTCTAGAGTTCTCTTTACCCTGACCAAGCTGTTCGCCTTCGTATGTATACCAGGCACCTGACTTCTTTACAATGTCGTTTTCAACTCCAAAGTCGATCAAACTACCTTCACGAGAAATTCCGACACCGTAGATGATGTCAAATTCTGCCTGCTTGAACGGAGCAGCCATCTTGTTCTTCACCACTTTGACGCGGGTCCGGTTTCCTACGGCATCTTGACCATCTTTTAGGGTTTCAATTCTGCGAACATCCAAGCGAACCGAAGCATAAAACTTTAATGCCTTACCACCAGAAGTAGTTTCTGGCGAACCGAAGAATACTCCGATTTTTTCACGCAGCTGGTTGATGAAAATTGCGGTGGTCTTGGTGTTATTCAAAACACCAGTTAGTTTTCTCAGCGCCTGAGACATCAAGCGTGCCTGAAGACCAACGTGGGAATCTCCCATCTCACCTTCAATTTCAGCTCTTGGTGTAAGTGCTGCCACCGAGTCAATGACGATAATGTCGATTGAACCAGAGCGAATTAGCGTGTCGGCAATTTCCAGAGCTTGTTCACCCGTATCTGGTTGGCTCACCAAAAGTGCATCAATGTCAACACCAAGCGCTTTGGCATATTCCGGATCTAGAGCGTGTTCAGCATCAATGAAGACTGCAGTTCCGCCAGCCTTCTGGCAATTGGCAATTGCGTGAAGCGCAACGGTAGTCTTACCGGAAGACTCCGGACCATAAATTTCGACGATTCTTCCCTTAGGAAGACCGCCAATACCCAAGGCAACGTCTAAGGCAATTGAACCGGTGGGAATTACTTCAACCGGAGCTCGTTCATCGGACCCCAGGCGCATGATTGAGCCCTTACCGAATTGTTTGTCAATTTGTGCGAGCGCAGTGTCTAGCGCTTTGTCGCGATCTGAAGCTGATGGCATTTCTTTTTCCTTTTCTGTTGCCTAGGCAACTGGTTTTATGCTGTCATGACACTACGGCTGGACACGGATTTTGTCTTGAGTGTCCAGTTGAATTGTTGATAACTTCATCACCAAATCAACTGTTTATAGCCTAGCAAAAATCGAACATAATTACGAATAAAAATTACTTTGGCGTGTCATTCTTTCGGCTTTTTGTTCAAACCCAGCCAGCGCTCCTCAGGAATATCCTGTGCTCGGCAGATAGCCAGCCAGATGTCTTTTGGGTCAATTCCTTGTCTCAAAGCCTCTTCACCAGTCAAATCGCCCAATTCGGTTAGAGCCAGATCACTAAGCAAAACTGCTGCATATTCAACACCAAATTCGTTCTGCATCAGGGTTTGAAAGTCGCTCAATCGCACACCCCCAGATTACCCAGCGATGAGCCTAAATACCTGTTGGCATGCCTGGCTAAATGAAAAGACCCCCGGAAGTTTCCTTCCGAGGGCCGACATTTCAAGGTCTAGTGAGTGTTGGTGTAACTGCCTGTATCAAAGTTGGCGACAAACTCTGCTGGTACCGTATCTGGAATAACGACGGTCTCAACAGCTTCGAATCGCGCAGCCACTAAGTGCATGATCTTTGAGATTGGGACGCCCAGGGCGTAAGCCACAGCTCCCAAAATCTCTGAAGAAGCCTCTTTCTGGCCTCTCTCGATCTCACTAAGGTAACCAAGTGCAACTGATGCCCGGCTAGCCACCTGTCGAAGGGTGTAACCCTTCTGTTGGCGGAGGTCACGCAATACTTCACCGATTTCTTGGCGTACTAGCGTCATGTGGAGCCTCCTTTCAATCTTCGAAAACCTATCTGGTTTTCGACGGGAACCTGAAGTTTCCGTATAGATAACTTACCTGTTCCTAGTGACATTTATGGTCAATATTGCTGAAAGTTACCTTGGAATTTACTGATTCTGCCTACATTCCTAAATACCTAGTCAAAGCCCTAAATATTCCCCAATATGCTCAAAAACCTTCGAAACGGTCTGTTCTCTAATCTCTTGCCGCGTCCCCGAAAATTGTTCTTCCCAGACTTTTTCTCCCCTAGGTCCCGAAACAGCAATATAAACCAAGCCAACCGGTTTGCCATCTTGGCTCTCAGGTCCAGCAACACCAGTTGTCGAGACCCCTAGAACTAGATCAGTCGCCAAGAGTAGCTGAAGCGAAAACCTAGACCGAACTCCTTCGGCCATTCGAATTGCCACCTCTGGATCAATCGCACCAACTTGAGCCAAGAGTTCGGGGCTAACTCCTAAAACAGTGCTCTTCAGACCAGTTTCATAAGCAACGACAGATCCCAGGACGACATTTGATGCACCTGGTTGTGAGACCAACTCACTGCAAACCAATCCCCCGGTTAGAGATTCAGCGAGGGCAAGTTTGATTCCCTTTTCCTCAAGATTTTTCAGAACCGAGGCTGCGTTCATCTGGACTCTCGAATCAACTTCAAGGCTGACCACCAAGTCAGGAATACTGCGCCATAGAGCAATCCAAAACCAATGTTGAATTGCCATTGAGAATACTGAAATCCCCAAGGTGAGATAAACCAGCCAATGGCGATACACTGCATGATCGTCTTAGATTTGCCGCTAGCTCCAGCTGGAATGACTTTGTCTTTGATCACAATCAAACGATAAACAGTGATTCCTATTTCTCTAACCAAGATGGCAATGGTAACCCACCAAGGCACCAGTTCCGGTTCAATTAGCGAAAGAACGATGAACGCCCCACCAATTAATACTTTGTCGGCAATTGGATCTAGTGTTTTGCCAAGTTTGGTGACGATTCCTTTTTTACGCGCAATTGCACCATCAACCCCATCGGACGCTGCTACCACGATAAAACCTAGAAGAAGAATCCAGTTGAAATCTTGACCGGCTTGGAAGTATGTGTAAAGCGCCCAAAGATAGACCGGTGCGATAACAATTCTTAATGAAGTGATAAGGTTTGCGACATTCATTAGTCTTTAGCCTATTGCCTTCCGGTCAGCGACCAGGCGTCAGGATCATCATCAGGTTCATCCCCAGAATCCCTAGGTATAAAGTCTTCGAAATCTCCACTGGCCATTGCGCTCTTGGCCGGCGCTGCTGACTCTCCTCTTAGTTGAGCTAGGACATTAGGTAATTCTTCAGGGCGAACTAAAACCTCTCGGGCTTTGGAACCCTCGCTTGGCCCGACGATATTTCTTGATTCAAGCAGATCCATAAGCCGACCGGCTTTGGCAAATCCAACTCGTAGCTTTCGTTGAAGCATGGAGGTAGAACCAAACTGTGAAGAAATGATTAATTCAGCTGCTTGAAGAAGAACATCCAAATCGTCACCAATGTCAGCATCGACAACTCTGGCTACTGCTACTTCATTGACATCCTGACGATACTCAGGTTCCATTTGTTGCTTTACGTGGCTCACGACAGAATGCAATTCGTTTTCGGCAATCCACGCACCCTGAACCCGCATCGGTTTGTTGGTTCCCATCGGTGAGAACAAAGCGTCTCCCTGACCGATGAGTTTTTCTGCGCCAGGTTGATCCAGAATAACTCTCGAATCCGTTAGCGAAGAAACGGAGAAGGCAAGCCTAGATGGTACGTTAGCCTTGATCAAACCAGTAACCACATCAACCGAAGGCCTTTGAGTCGCAAGAACTAGGTGAATACCAGCAGCTCGTGCCAATTGTGTAATTCTAACAATCGAGTCTTCGACTTCTCGAGGTGCAACAATCATCAAGTCCGCTAACTCATCAACCACAACCAAAAGGTAAGGATAAGGTTGCAATTTTCTTGTTGAACCTTCTGGCAGTTTCAATTCACCAGCAACCAGTGCTCTATTAAAGTCATCAACGTGCTTGAAACCGAAGGAAGCTAGATCGTCATATCTCGCGTCCATCTCTTTTACCACCCATTGCAGAGCTTCTGCAGCTTTCTTTGGGTTTGTGATGATTGGGGTAATCAGGTGTGGCACACCTTCATAGGCAGCTAACTCGACTCGCTTCGGGTCGATTAGCACCATGCGAACTTCGGCAGGTTTAGATCGCATCAATACCGAAGCAATCATCGAATTTACAAAGGATGATTTACCAGCACCAGTAGCACCAGCTACTAACAAGTGTGGCATCTTCGCTAAATTGGCAACCACGAATCCACCCTCAACATCTTTACCAATACCTATGGTTAGGGGGTGCTTGCTCGCTTGAGCGTTGGCTGATCGCAAAACATCGCCTAGGGAAACAGTTTCTCTATCAACATTCGGGATTTCAATTCCGATAGCCGACTTACCTGGAATAGGCGCAAGAATTCTTACCTCATTGCTTGCAACAGCATAGGAAATGTTTCCAGCCAGCCTGGTGACTGCTTCAACCTTTACCCCAGGCTTTACTTCAACTTCGTACCTGGTAACAGTTGGTCCTCTGGAAAAAGCACTTACTTTTGCGTCAACGCCGAATTCGCTGAAGACCGAGTTGAGAGCTTCAACCACTGAATCATTGGCGGCGGTTCGACCTTTAGGAGGTGTGCCGGCAGAAAGCAAGCCAGCCGGAGGAAGAACATATGGTCGCTTGGGTTTAACTACAGCAATTGCAGGCTGGACAGGTTCGAGATCTTCATTATCTCCAACCAAATCTATTGGTTCCGTGACATCGGGTTGATCTGGGTCGGAATATTCAGGTTCAGGTATTGCCTGAGCCTCAGCACCTTGCTCACTCTGTTGAGAAAAAAGTTCTTCTAAAGTTGCGGTTTCCGATTCAACTACTACAGGAGTTTCAAAAGCAACTTTCTCATTCTTTGATCTGCGCCACCAAGGTACTTTAGTTCCGTCGAATGCATCGTCAACCGCATCTTCAGTAACTTTCTCTTTTTCGGTGACGGAGAATAATTTCTGATAGAGGTCTCTAATTCTTGAGAAGACTTTGTTTGGAGCAGTCTTAGTCAAAACTAAAAGCGAGGCTAGACCAATCAAACCAATTACTGCACCTGCTCCCCAGACAGTTATCGACTTTACAAAAACCACTGAGATTAGCCAACCGAAAAGCCCTCCAGCTTTCGCCAACTTGTCAACACCGTCTGAAGGTTCTGGCATATTGCTACTGATTTGGAAGAAACCAGCGATGCTTATCAAAAGAAGTAACAGGCCAAATCCAACTCTGGAATTGTCGCGAACTGTAGAAGGGTGTCTCATCAGATACATGGAGAAAATGATCATGACAACTGGAAGGGCAACCGAAAGCTGACCAAAGAAAAGTCCAGCAGTCCAGTTGTTTATAAGTTCCGCATTAGGGTCTCCAGCAAAGAACCAGACAACTATTGCACCAATAACCCCAAGAAGAAATAGTGCAAACGGTGGACCGTCTCTACGGTCTTCCCTGGCTATCTTCTCTGAGGCAAGCGACCTAGCCAACCAGCCAACAATCGCAGCGCCGGCTAAGTAAGTCCAAGCGATGGCCCTCACAACTGGGTTAGGCCGATTTTCAGCGGAAGATTTAGCTCCGCTGGATCGAGTTGGTCGTTTACGAGGTGCAGGTTTTCTTGTAGCCATCTCATCAAAAATAACAGCAACCCCCGTCAATGCAGGGCAGGCTGGACTAGGTGGGTTACGCTATCGGCTAATTACTACGGGAATAATGACGGGTCTTCTGCGGTGATTACGGTTGACCCAGGTTCCTATGGTTCTGCGAATAACCTGCTGCATAGCATAAGTGTCTCGAATTCCCTCTTGGGCAGCTTCAGCAAGAGCGGTCTCAATCAGTGGTTTAACATCGTCAAAAACGTGGTCATCTTCGGCATAGGCTTTAGCTCGAATTTCAGGGCCAACCACAACTCTGCCAGTATCAGGATCAATCACGGCAAAAATAGAAATAAATCCCTCCTGAGCCAATAGCCTTCTGTCTCGCAAATCGTCATCGGTAATCTTGCCAACTGTGCTGCCATCGACATAGAGCATGCCACACTCAACCTGACCGACTACCTCTGCCCTACCTTCAGCTAAGTCGACTACCCAACCATCTTCAATTATCGAAACTCTCTCAGTTGGGATTCCGGTTTGTTCGGCTAACTTACCGTTGGCAATCAAGTGTCGGTATTCTCCGTGCACTGGTAAAACATTCTTTGGCTTCAAAATGTTGTAGCAATAGAGCAATTCTCCAGCTGCCGCGTGACCGGAGACGTGCACTTTAGCATTTCCCTTATGAACCACATTTGCCCTAAGCCTGGTTAAGCCATCTATGACTCGATAGACGGCATTTTCATTTCCTGGAATCAATGAGGAAGCAAGGATGACTGTGTCGCCTTCACCAACAGCAATCTCGTGCTCATCATTGGCCATCTTCGAAAGCACAGCCATTGGTTCTCCTTGAGAACCTGTGCACATATAAACAATTTCATTCTCCGGAATACTTTGGGCATCCTTGAAATCAATGAGAACACTATCTGGAACTTTCAAATACTCCAGCTCAGCGGCAACCTGCATGTTTCTGACCATGGATCTTCCAACCAGGGCAACTTTACGATTGTGAGCCACAGCCGAATTCAACACCTGCTGAACTCTGTGAACGTGAGAAGAGAAGCTCGCAATCACCACTTTTCCTCTTGTTCTAGCGATAACTTCATCAATAACTGGTCCGATGTCTTTTTCGAGAGGAGTAAAACCTGGCACATCGGCATTGGTGGAGTCCACCATAAACAGATCTAAACCTTCGGCACCAAGTTTGGCAAAAGCGGCTAAGTCAGTCAGACGATTATCCAAAGGCAACTGGTCCATCTTGAAATCCCCAGTGTGCAGAACTGTTCCTGCAGCAGTTCTGATAACCACTGCAAGCGCATCAGGAATGCTGTGATTTACCGCAATGAACTCTAAGTTGAAGGGTTTTACTTGTTGTGAATCTCCCTCGCGAACTATTTTGGAATTTCCCAAAATGCGATGTTCCTTTAGCTTCGCATCTAAGAAAGCAAGGGTCAGTTGAGAACCAAATATTGGGATATCCTCCCGCATTCTCAACAAAAATGGAACGCCACCGATGTGGTCTTCATGCCCGTGAGTTAGCACTAATCCAACGATGTCATCAAGCCGATCCTGCAAGTAATTCAAGTCAGGAAGAATCAGATCAACACCAGGCTGATGTTCTTCGGGAAACAAGACACCACAATCAACAATTAGTAACTTGCCATCAATTTCAAAAACGGTCATGTTGCGACCGATTTCTCCCAAACCACCTAACGGGATGATTCTCAGATGCCCAGATTTCAGTTTTGGTGGAGCTGGCAAAGTTTCAAACATAAAACACCTATCTTGTGGTGCCGGCCACCTTTGGCAAGGCACCACCGGCGGCTGCATTGCGGTCTGGTCGGAAGTTAGTGAAGTTAAGGCCTGACACATTGCCGACCTTGTCGATATCTGCTTCTATTCGAGCAGCTTCGGCTTCTTCAGGACCAACTAAAGGAAGACGAACTCGAGGGCTCTCAATTAGACCTAGGCCATGAAGAATGTATTTCGCAGCCACAGTGCCCGGCACATGTGTCATCGCGGCACGAACTAGCGGTTCTAACTCGTTGTGTACTTTGAGGGCAGCATGGAAGTCATTTCTGTTAGTTGCATCAACCATTTCACGATATGCCAGTGGGGCGATATTGGCAGTAACACCAATTAACCCTGTCGCACCTAAGGCAATATGCGGTAGCACGTTGCTGTCGTCACCTGAGAAATACAAAAGATCAGTTTCATTGAGCACCCTAGATACTTGGGCGAAATCGCCTTTAGCATCTTTTACCGCAACAATGTTCGGGTGTTTAGCCGCACGAACAAGCGTGTCGAAAGCAATAGGAATACCAGTTCTTCCTGGAATGTCGTAAAGGATTACTGGCAGGTCGGTGGCATCAGCAATAAGTCTGAAATGAGTTAGAACACCGGCCTGCGTTGGCTTGTTGTAATAAGGAGTAACTATCATTACTCCGTCAGCGCCAGCAGCTTCACTTGCCTTGTATAACTGAATTGCATGGGCAGTTTCATTTGATCCACCACCGGTGATGATCTTCGCCCTGCCAGAAGAAACGGACTTGCCCACCTTTACTAGCTGCAGTTTCTCATCGTCAGTAAGAGTGCTGGTCTCTCCGGTAGTGCCGGTGACCACAACGCCATCAGCTCCACTAGAGATGATGTAATCAAGGTGTCTTTCGGTAGCCGGCCAGTCGACTTCACCATCGGCAGTCATTGGAGTGACCAGAGCTACCAGCACCTGACCAAATAAATCTTTATGTTTTTCAGACATGGGTCAAGGTTACTCGGATTTTTGCCTACCGTAACAAGTAATTACGGAGCTACTCTTCCATTTTGGTTGAACGCTTCATATGTATAAGGCATCAATTTTGCCCAGAAATCTTCCATCTTTTCAGCACACATCTCTATTTCACGCTGAGGGAAAGATGGGAAGTGGGTTCCTTCACGCTTGGTTCTTAGGCTCAAGAAGTTCATCAGAGCTCGTGAGTTCATGGTTACATACATCGATGAATAAATGTTTAGCGGCAATACAATACGCGCCACTTCCCTAGCGACTCCTGCTTCAAGCATGCGCTGGTAAGACTCGTAGGCATTAGTTGCTGTGGTTCTAGCTTCTTGCTGCACTAGCGCAATCTGCTCGGCTGAACCAGGCAGGAACTCGTAATGGCCGGTTTTACCTACCTGAACTAAGTTGCGCTCAGGGGCTGGAACATAAAAAACAGGATTCAGTTCACGGTATCTGCCTGACTCTTCGTTATACGAAGCAATTCGGTGGCGCATGAATTCTCTAAAGACAAAGATTGGGGCCTGCACATAGAAAGTCATGGAGTTGTGCTCAAAAGGTGAACCGTGGCGATCACGCATCAGGTAATTGATCAACCCTTTGCTTCGCTTCTCATCTTCACTGGCATCAGTAGCAGCAGCTGCAGACTCTAAGGTTTGCTCACCTTGAGTTGAAACTCTAGCCGCAAAGAGCACATCGCTGTCAGCAGCACTAGCTCTGACCAACTCAACGGTTACATCACTACGAAAAATAATCTCAGACACGTCCTAAAGCCTACCTTTGGTTCAATGCGATTGCCTTGCGCATCGCCTTTCTGGCGAGTTTCCGATTCCCACATGCATCATAAGCAAGGCCCAGGGCAAACCACCTTCTCCAGTTTTCTGGATCTTGTCTGGTCTGCTCTTGATACTCAGGAAATTCCTGCAAAGCCTCCGCTTTGTTTGCCCGCCCTGAAGGTAAAGTGCTGAATTTGAATCTAGGCCAAGCATCTTCTGCTTCGAGCTGTTTACCTAGCTTTTCTACAGCTAGACCAAATCTAAGTTCGCTCCAAATACCCCAAGCGCCGAATAAAGGGAGAACCAAAATGAAGACGCCCATCGCTTTACTTATTGGGTTGGGTTGGTTGAAAAATAAAATACCCTGTTGGCCAAGTAATGCCAAATACATGACCACCAGAGCGGTCATCACTACAGCACCTAGTTTCGCACCAGTCATCTAGATGCCTAAAACCTTATCTAGACCGACGGTTAGACCTTTGGAAGAATTTGCAAATCTAATTGCATGAAGAATTCCCTTAGCATATGCCTGCACTGAAGTTGCAACGTGAGAGATGGTTAGCAGTTCCTGATCTCCGGCCAGCAAGACCTCCTGTTTTGCTGAAGCAGATTCCAATCTCAGGCTGTGAATTGGAATGCCAGAAACTACCTGTCCCCTTGCTTCCTGGCCTACCCCAGGAACAAGACCTGCGTCTTTTCCAGATTCTTTTCTGCTGGCGGCAATCATCTCTGCTGTTCGAGTAGCAGTTCCAGAAGGTGAATCTTTCTTACCGGCATGGTGCGTTTCAATAATTTCGATTGAATCAAAGTATTTAGCCGCTTCAGCTGCAAATTTGGACCCCAACACTGAGCCAACTGAGAAATTTGGGATTAGGACAACACTTGAATTTTCGCAGCCTGAAGTTGCGCTTAGGATGTTGTTTTCAGTCCAACCACTGGTTGCAATTACCAAGCTAATTTCCTTGCTAATCGCGAAATCCAGAACTGACTTGCTAGCTTCCAGATTGGTAGCCTCAAAGATTACATCGGCTCCTATTACTTCAGACAGCTCTGATTTAGAATCCAAAGTCGCATGAAGTTCAAGATCTTGGGCTGCGTCAACTAGCTCAACAGCTAATTTACCCATTCTGCCTGTCGCACCGACTACCGCTACCCTAATACCCATGTGAAAAACCTACTATCTAAATAAACTCGTCGAAAACATTTTCCTGAAGTTCGCCAACTGCAACAAAAGAATGCTCAAACTCGAACATTGCCTTGGCAACCTGCTGGACATCTTCCAGGCTTACCGCTTCATAGCGTTTGAAAACTTCATCCAGGTCATTGAACTCACCATCACTTAACTCAGCTGATGACAGACGTGACATCTTGGCCTGACTACTTTCAAATTTCAATGCCAAACCGCCAGAGATGTTTCCCTTGGCAAGAGCTAGCTCTTCAGTCGAAATTCCATCGCTAGCCACCTTGCCGAGTTCCTCAAGCATTAGTTTGATAACTTCTTTAGCTTTTGCAGGTGAGCAGCCGGCATAAAGTCCAAAAACTGCTCCATCGCTATAGCCCTGGTTGAAAGAGTAGACAGAGTATGCCAATCCACGTTTTTCACGGATTTCTTGAAATAGCCTTGAAGACATTCCCCCGCCTAGAACAGTATTCAAGATTGACATTGCATATCGTCTCGAATCAGAGGCCACTAAGCCCTGGTTGCCAAGAACAAGATTTGCCTGAGCAATTGGACGGTTGATAACTTTTATGGTTCTTGCAGCAGCTGTTGGGTTCAAGATTTGGTTTCGCCAAGATCTAGGTGTTGCCTGTGCTGCTAAATCCCATCCAGCTTTTTCGAGGTTTTCACTTACCAATTGGATCAGAGAGCTGTGATCAACGCCACCAGCTGCAGTAATCACTAAGTCCTGTGGTCTGTAATTTTCTTGATAATGCTCCCAGACAGCATTCCGATCAACAGCATTGATGGTTTCTGCAGTGCCGCCAATCGGCCTGCCCAGTGGATGGCCAGCTAAAACCGCTGCAAAAAATTCTTCGTGAACTACATCCTGTGGATCATCATCGTTCATAGCAAGTTCTTCTAGAATGACAGTTCTCTCATTTTCGAACTCTTTGGCATCAATAACAGAAGAGGTAAGCATATCTGCAATAACTTCAACAGCAACAGGAATTGCTTTATCTTGAACCCTTGCATAGTAGCTAGTGTGTTCTTTACCAGTAAGAGCGTTGGAGGCTCCACCAACAGAATCGAACGCAATAGCAATATCTAGAGCTGATCTAGTTTTCGTGCCTTTGAACAACAAGTGCTCTAAAAAGTGGGTTGACCCGAAGTGACCGTTCACTTCATCTCGAGAACCAACTGCAACTGAAAAAGAAACAGAAGCAGATTGCGCTCCAGGAACAGTTTCAGTTAATACGCGAACACCGCATGGGAGAACAGTGCGGCGAACCTTACTGCCTCCCGATGCGGTGAATTCGAGTTCGGGTTGTTCAAGTTGAAATTGAACCGAAGCCATTACTACTCTTCGTCAGAGTCGTCAGCTGGTGCTGCGTCGCCTTCAACAACTGGAGCAAGAGAAAGCTTTCCACGGTCATCAATCTTGACAAGTTCCACCATGATTTTTTGACCAACCGATAGAACTTCTTCAACGTTTTCAACACGCTTGCCGGTTAGCTTGCGAAGTTCAGAAACGTGTAGCAAGCCATCCTTACCAGGAAGAAGTGAAATGAAAGCACCGAAGGTAGCCAACTTAACAACTGTTCCTAGGAAACGCTCACCAATTTCTGGTACGTGTGGATTTGCAATTGCATTAACCATGGCTCTAGCGGCTTCAGCAGCAGGACCATCAGTTGCACCAATGTAAACAGTTCCGTCGTCTTCAATTGAGATTTCGGCTCCAGTGTCTTCCTGAATCTGGTTGATCATCTTGCCCTTAGGGCCGATTACTTCACCAATCTTGTCAACTGGAATCTTCACCGCAATGATTCTTGGAGCGTAAGGTGACATTTCATCTGGTTCGTTGATGGCTCGAGTCATGAGGTCAAGAATCTCTAAACGAGCTTCCTTCGCCTGAGACAATGCACCAGCCAAAACTTCTGAAGGAATACCGTCAAGTTTGGTGTCCAACTGAATTGCAGTTACGAATTCGCTGGTTCCAGCTACCTTGAAGTCCATGTCTCCTAGGGCATCTTCAGCACCCAAGATGTCAGTCAAAGCTGCATACTCGGTCTTTCCATCAACGGTGTCAGAGATAAGACCCATAGCGATACCAGCAACCGGTGCCCGCAATGGCACACCTGCGTTTAGTAGTGAAAGAGTCGAAGCACAAACAGATCCCATTGAGGTAGAACCGTTTGAACCTAGAGCTTCAGAGACCTGACGGATTGCATAAGGGAACTCTTCACGTGAAGGAAGAACCGGCACCAAGGCACGTTCGGCTAGCGCACCGTGACCAATTTCACGACGTTTAGGAGTGCCAACACGGCCAACTTCACCAGTTGAATAAGGTGGGAAGTTGTAGTTGTGCATGTAGCGCTTCGACGTAACAGGTGACAGAGAGTCAATCTGCTGTTCCATCTTCAGCATGTTCAAGGTGGTGATACCTAGAATCTGAGTTTCACCACGCTGGAAGAT
>Ga0214917_10001043_pt1 | contig 36283 bp, 26 predicted proteins | sample LL_1208_BB_MetaG_FD_177983 | JGI IMG/M metagenome (GOLD analysis project Ga0214917, IMG submission 177983) | Freshwater microbial communities from Lake Lanier, Atlanta, Georgia, United States - LL_1208_BB | ecosystem: Environmental > Aquatic > Freshwater > Lake | place: USA: Georgia | collected... | reverse complement strand
CTCGAACCGACCCTCGATCCAGGGGGTCGGGTTGACCTGCGGTTGCGTCATGGCGGGGACTCCACGGGGGGCGGGGCGGGGTGTGGGGGGCGGGGCGGCGTGACGGGAGATGAAAGCGGATCGGGCGGTCGTGAGGAGGGGGGCGGCGACGCCCGCCGGCATTCGATGCTTCAGCGCGGTTCGTTGCAAGTGGCAGGGGCGGGAATCGGTGCGGTGGCGGCCGCACCGGCGAGGTCGCCCACGGTGAACCGGCAGCACGCGTCGCCGTCGAGACGGCACGCGGACAGTCGCACCGCACTGCCGACCAGGTCCTGGAGCATCGCCCGCTCCGCGGCACAGATGCCGCGATCGAGTTCGGCGAGGTCGGGATAGGGGCAGGCATGGCTGACCAGCACGGGCAGGGCGGCAGCGGCGGCCGTCGCCGGCGGCGCCTCGACGCCACAGGCGATCTGCCTCGAGCGGAGCATGTCGGCCGTGCTCTCCAGCCGTTCCAGCGGCGTCTCGCCGGCCACGTCCGGCCGGTACATGTCGGCCATGGCGACACCGATCCGCGCGATCAAGCCCCGCCGGACGGCCGGGTCGCGGACGCCGCGAATCTCCTGCCAGAGGACGATGGCGAGGTCGCGGAAGTTGTCGCCGCCGGTCCGCCGGCCTTTTTCGGTCAGGCTGTAGGTGTGGCCGGGACGGCCCCGTCGCGTCGCCGGAGCGTCCGTGCCGCTCCGCCCGCCGCCGGCGGAGGCGGCAGCGAGACCGCGGTCCACCAAGCCGGCCCGCATCAACCGGTCCAGGCGTTGCCGGACCGCGGTGGCCGTCACGCCCAGACGAGCCGCGATCTCGCCGACGCCCAGCGCCGGTTCGATCCGGAGGAGATCGATGAGCCGGCTGTCCGTGGGGCGGTGTTCGGCGGCGACGGGAGAGAGTTTCATGGCATTACCACTGTAGGGGTGATGCGAATTTTGACAAGCGGCCCTGCGAAAAATCGGGGCCGGTTCGGCGTGCCGCCGAGGCCCGCGTGGGGAGGTGATTTCAGACCGCCGCCGCGGTCCTGGGAAAACTCGTCCTCATGACGTCGAGGAACTCCTCCCGGGTGGACACGCGCGAGACGCGGCCCCGGAAGTCCCGCGCTCCGGGCAGCCCCTGGGCATACGCGCAGGCGAATTTCCGCATCAGCAGGGTCCCGCGCTCCACCCCGAAACGGCGGCAGACCAGATCGTAGTGGTGGAGCACGATGTCCCGCTGGTCGTCGAGGGACGGATCGGCGGGCAGTGGCTCGCCGCGCAGGAGGGCCGCCACCTGCGAGAAGATCCAGGGTCGGGCGAGCGCCTCGCGGGCGATCATGACGCCATCGACGCCGCTGTCGCGGAGACGGGCGACGGCGGTGGCGGCCGAATCGATGTCGCCGTTGCCGATCACCGGCATCCGCGACACCGCCCGTTTCACGCGGGCGATCTCCTCCCAATCGGCCTGTCCCGTGAAGAACTGTGCCGCCACCCGGCCGTGCACGGTGAGCGCGGAGGCTCCCGCCTCCTCGATCCGCTGGGCCACCTCGACCGCGGTGCGGCAGGCGTCGCTGCAGCCCAGCCGGATCTTCGCGGTCACGGGCACGCCGTCGCAGGCCTCGACGACCCGGCGGACGATCGTGCCGACGCGGTCGGGATCCCGCAGCAGCCATGAGCCGCTGTGCGCCTTCTCCGTCACCTGCCGGACGGGGCAGCCGAAGTTGAGATCGACGACACTCACGCGGAAGTCGCGGGCGAGCCGGCGGCCGACCTGCGCGAGGTTGTCGGGATCGTTGTCCCACATCTGCACCGCGAGCGGCCGCGGCTCGTCGCGGACGCCCCACAGCCGGTCGGGATGCTCGCCGCGGTGCGTCTCCAGCCAGGTCGCGCTGCGGGCCGCGATCATCTCGGTGGCCAACAGGCCGGCACCGCCCCACTCGCGGACGACCTGTCGGTAGGCGTAGTTGGTGTAGCCGGCCATCGGAGCCTGCAGCACCGGTGGATCGACGACCACCGCACCGATCACCAATGGCGCGACCGGGACGGGGGGGGAGCCGGCGGCTGCGGGGGCGGGCATGGCGTGCCGAAACGAAGGAATCAGGCGGGTGGAATCATGCGGGACGCGGCCCGCGGAGCGACTCCTTCAGCTTACCCGCCGCCGCACGTCCCAGGTGGAGCGGATCGGGCGCGTCGTGAAAGTGGACCACCAGTTCGTTGCGACCGGGGGCGGCGATGCTGCGGACTTTCGCCACCTGGATCAGGTGGCAGCGGCCGATCCGCGTGAACTCGGGATGCGGCAGCAGCGACGTCCATTCCGTCAGGGTCCGCTTGAGCATGCGTTGCTCGCCACCGGCCAGATGCACGGTGGAGTAGTTCTGCAGCGATTCGACCCGGATCAGGTCGGCGACGGGCACCAACGTGGTGACCTTCCGGCCGGCATGGCGTCCGGCGGGAAGGGCGAGGTGGTCGGTGATCGCGAGCCGGGCCGCCGGGGCCACCATGCCGGGCGCCGGTGCCGGCACCGGGAACCGGCGGTCGAGCCGGCGCACCGCCACGGCGAACCGCTCGGACGTCACCGGTGCGACGAGGTAGTCGATCACGCCGCACTCGAACGCCGCGCAGGCATGCTCGGGCCGGTCGGTGACGATCACGACCGCCTGACCGTCGCCCGCGTGCCGGGCCACCCGCATGCCCGCCCCGTCCTCCATGGCGGCGTCGAGAAACACGACGTCGGGCCGGTCGGCGGCGATCCTCGCGATCGCCTGCGCGACGTCACGGGCGGCACCGACCACACGGAGCCGACGGTGCGGCGCGATCAGGCCCCGCAGGCGGCGGACCGCGGCCGCATCGGCGGAGACGAGGAGCGCCAGGAGCGGGGCGGCGGCCCCGGAGGTGACGAGCGACTCGGGCATGGCGAGCGGGACCGGGCTGGCGGGCGATCGAGGCGGGCCCCTCGACGATACCAAGCCTCGTGACCACGGCCAAAACATCGGCGTCGGAGCACCCGCGGGCCGCCGGCGGCCGCGGCCTCACGGCTGCGGCGAGGCCGGGGGGCCGGACGGTGACGCACCGTCTCCTGGCCGCGGGCCGCCCGTCCGGCCGTCTGCCGGGGGCCCGCTCTGGCTCCCCGGTCGGGGCGGAGACGGCGGCCCGACCTGGGGAGCCGCCGCGGTCGGCCGCCAGCGGATCGGGGTGCCGATCAGCATCGACACGAACCGGTCGTCGGGGACCGAGAGGTCGGCCACCGCCATCGCGTACTCGGCGATGTCGAGGTTGTAGGCCCGCATCACCTTGACGAACTCGCGCTGCTGGCCGGTGACGGCGGCATGGGCGGCGATCACCGCCTCGATCGGCCTCTGCCCCTTGGCATGGTCGGCCTCCGCCATCTGCATCGCCTTCTCGGCGGCCAGCACGGCCGCCGCCCGGGCCTCGAGCGCCTCCTGCTTCGAGGGGAGCATCCGCACGATCGCCCGGATGCGGCCGGTGGCGGGACGCTGCGCGAAGATCGTCTCGAAGTGGGTCTGGTACGGGCCGGCGAGCGGTCGATCGACGGGCCAGGGTGGCGGCTCCCCTGCCGGCAGCCGCACGAGGTCGATCAGTTCCTGCTGGGCGGAGACGAGGTCGGCGCGGGCGTCGGCCAGGTCGGCGCGGGCCGCGGTGGTCGCCACGTCGAGCACGGCCCGGTCGTGCGGGTCGCCGCCGGGCGCGATCAGTTCGAGCCGCTCGAGCGCCTCGGTGCTCCACCGCAGCGTGGCGAAGCCCGCCGACACCTTCCAGTAGGCCTGGGAGATCCAGAGTCGGCGGGCCCGGTCGCCCGACCGTTCGAGCGCCTCCACCAGCGGGAGCGGCCGGGCGTAGAGCAGCCGCGACGCGGCCGTCGCGGCGTCGAACGGCTCGAGCACGCGGGCGAGCACCGCGGTCGCCACGCCGCCCGGGCCGGGATCGCCCCGCCCCTCCGCGGGCGGCGACACCACGACCGACACGGTGCCGTCTGCGGCCGGTTCCCGGACCGTCTCGCCGGTCCGGCCGCGGTCGGCCGCCGGGCCGATCAGCAGGGCGACCGTCGCGAGGGACACGACGCGGGTGACGAGCTTCTGCCGCATCGCCCCATCATATCGTCGCGTCCCCCGGCGGGGCGATGGCGGTGCTCGCCCCGCTCGCGGTCACGACGCGGCGTCAAGATAGGGATCCTGGCTCATCTGGATGTGTGCCTCCGCCCGCTGTCGCTCGACGTATTCGAGCAGCCGCCGCTGGCGGACATGCCGGGCCTCGACCCGCCGCTGCGCCCGCCGGAACACCGCCAGGAGTCGCTCGGGGTCGCCGTCGAGCCTGCCCGTCAGGCGGGCGACGATCCGCTTCGCGCGGGCGGCGCCGTAGCCGGCGACGAGGATCTCGTCGTCGAGCGAGACGTACTGCCGCCATGTCCCCGGGTCGCCCTGCCGGCCGCAGCGACCGACGAGCTGGCGGTCGATCCGGGCCGAGTCGTGGAGTTCGGTGCAGATCACGTGCAGGCCGCCGAGCGCCTGCACGCCGTCGCCGAGCTTGATGTCGGTGCCCCGGCCGGCCATGTTGGTCGAGACCGTGATCTGGCCGAGCTGTCCGGCCTGGGACACGATCTCCGCCTCCTTCTCGATGTGCCGCGCGTTGAGCACGGTGTGCCGCAGGCCGGCGGCCTCCAGGAGTGCCGAGAGCTGTTCCGACTTGTCGATCGATCTCGTGCCGATGAGCACGGGCCGGCCGAGGGCGTGCAGTTCCGCCGTCTCCAGCACGATGCGGGCGAACTTCTCCGCCTGGTTCACGCAGACCACGGGGGCCAGCCGTTGCCGGATCGCGGGCTTGTTCGTCGGGACGACGGCCACCGCGACGTCGTAGGTGCGGGCGAGTTCCGCGGCACTGGTGGCGATGGTGCCGGTCATGCCCGCCAGGTGCGGCCAGCGGGCGAACAGGTTCTGCAGCGTGACGCGGGCGGCGTGGCCGGACGGCACCGTGATGTCGATGTGCTCCTGGGCCTCCACCGCCTGGTGCAGGCCGTCCCTCCAGTTGCGGCCCTCGGCCGCGCGCCCGGTCGATTCGTCGATGATCACCACCTTGCCGTCGCGGACCACGTACTGCCGGTCGCGGATGAAGAACCGCCGGGCCCGCAACGCCCGTTCGACCGCGTCGTAGATGGCCAACAGGCTCTCCGATTCGATGGCGTCGGGCCGGGGCATGGCCCGCACGCGGCTGCGGCCCCGGCCCAGCAGTTCGCAGGTCTGCTTCTGCTGCTCGACCTCGAAGTCGTCTCCCGGCACCAGCACGGCGGCCGCTTCGGCGGCGAAGCGGAACAATGCCTGTTCCGCGGCCTGCGCCTCGCCGGGAGGGGAGGCGATGATCAGCGGCGTGCGGGCGTCGTCGATCAGCACGTTGTCGGCCTCGTCGACCAGGGCGAACCAGTACGGACGCTGGAGCAGCTTGGCCGCCCCGCCCGCGCTGCGGCCGGTGAGCATGGCGCCCAGATCGCCGCGGCCCTCGGCGATCTCGCGGTTCATGAGCCGGTCCTTGAGGAAGTCGAAGCCGAATTCACCCGCCGTGCCGTAGGTGACGTCGCAGGCGTACGCCTTCCGGCGCACGTCGAAATCCTGCTGCGACTGGATGATCCCCACGCTCAGGCCCAACGCCTCGTAGATCGGCGTCATCCACTCCGCGTCACGTTTGGCGAGGTAGTCGTTGACGGTCGCCAGGTGGGCGCCACGGCCCGACAACGCGTAGAGCACCAGGGGCAGCGTGGCCACGAGGGTCTTGCCCTCGCCCGTCTGCATCTCGACGATCGCCCCGTGCACCAGGGCGATGCCCGCCAGCAGCTGCACGTCGTAGTGCCGCATGCCGAGGCGGCGCCGGCCCGCCTCGCGGGTGGCCGCGAAGCTCTCGATGAGCAGCGAGTCGACCGGCTCGCCGGCCCTGGCCCGGTACGACAGCGCGCGGCCCAGCCGCTTGAGCGCCAGGTCGTCGAGCGTCTCCATCTCGGGAGCGAGGCTGTCGATGCGACCGACCATCCGCCAGGTGGCGGGGCTGATGGCGGGACGGGTGCCGAGGCCGAGCCTCGGGGCGATTCCTTCCAGCCAATCGAACATGGGACCTGGTGCTTTCGTCGGAGCGGCTCCCGCGGTGGCGGGAACTGTCCGCCAGTATCCGCGTCGTCCGCGGGGCGGGCAAGGTTCCGTCGTGGCGGCCGGGCGTTCAGTACCGGGCCGGCTGCGCGGGGATCGACCGCGCCGGAGGCATGCCGCTGGGGCTGGAGAACGGCCACCAGTTGCCGTTGGCCGTCTGCTGCTGCGGCCCGGCCGGCATCTGCGGCACCGCCTGCTGCAGCTGGTTGTTCATCTGCTGCTGAGCCGACTGCATGCCCTGCTGGAACTGGTTGTTCAGCTGCTGGGCCTGGGCGTTGAAGCCCTGCTGGTACTGGTTGGCCGTGTTCTGCAGCTGGTTGGTGAACTGCTGCTGCTGGTTGGCCAGCGACTGCTGGGCCTGGTTGACGTACTGCTGCGGCTGGGCCTGCAACTGGTTGGCGTACTGCTGCGCCTGGTTCGCGAGCCCCTGCTGGTACTGGTTCGCCTGGTTCGCCAGCTGGTTGCCGTACTGCTGCATGTTCGGCGGCTGGACGCCGGCGGGGGCGGTCGCGTTGCCCGACTGCGCCCAGCTCCAGGTGTTGGCGGGTGGGGCGGCCGGCTGTCCGACGCTCTGCCAGCTCGTCGCGGGGCCGGGCATCGGCGCGGTGCCCGGCGCGGCGGGATAGGGCACGGCAGCGGGGGCCGCCGAGGAGATGCCGTACGGTGCGGGCTGACCGATCATGCCGGTGGCGGGCGGTGCCACGGTGCTGCCGTAGACCGGGGCGGCGGACTGCGGCGGCGTCTGGCAGCCCGCGAGGCCGAGGAGCGCCAGTGCGCCCAGGGCTGCCGCTGCCAGGCAGACGGACGAGCCATGGGCACCCAGATGCGGCCAGCGTGCTCCGGGCAGCGCGTTGGTCCCGCGTTCGGCAGCGTCGGTATGACGGTGTGAAGGATGCGGCACGGCTCACTCTCCGCGGTCTGGCGGGTGGAAGACCGACCGTCGGGCTGGACAGGGCGGCGATGGCAGCACAATCTGGTCTCCGGGAGAGGCCCGACAGGCGAGGCCCGATACGGTCGGTCGGGGCGGGAGGATAGCGGCTGTTCGTCCCGGGTCCAGACCAGTTCCCGCCGGTCCCCACGGGACGGCCGGGAGCGGCCGCGGCCCACCCGCGACCGCCCGTCCGACACCCCCTGGCGCGTCGCTCCCGACCGCCCAGTCGCGGCAGGCTGCCGGGGCGAGCGGAAGGCGGCCGGACGTCCCGGAGCCGGCCCTTCGGCGGCGGGCCCGCGGACCGAAGACCCCGGCGGCAGCGAGTGACCCCGATCCGCGAGACACTGGATGCGTGAGGACCCGAACCAGCCCGATCGAGAGCCCGCCGTCACGGGCGATCCCGGGGCGGTGGCCGCCGATCTGGTCGAGGCCCTTCGTCGGGAGGCGGTGCGGCTCGGCTTTTCGCGGCTGGGCATCGCCCGGGCGGCACCTCCCCCACGCCAGGACCGGGTGCGTCGCTGGCTCGACGACGGACATGCCGGGGCCGTCGGCGAGTGGATGGAGCGGCAGCAGCCGCTGCGGGCCGACCCGAACGGGCTGCTCGACGGCGTGCGGAGCGTCATCATGCTCGCCACCGACCACGCCACCCATGGCGGTGAGCCATCCGGCTGCGGCGACCGGCCGCCGGCCCCGGTCGCCGGCCGGGGCCGGGTCGCCCGCTATGCCTGGGGCGGCGACTATCACGACCTGCTGCGGGGCCGGGTCAACCTGCTCGCGTCGTGGCTGGAGGCGCGCGTTCCGGGCTGTCGTACCCGCGGGGTCGTCGATTCCGCGCCGTTACCCGAGCGGGAGTTCGCCTGGCTGGCCGGCCTCGGCTGGTTCGGCAAGAACACGATGCTCATCGATCCGCGGGCGGGCAGCTACTTCCTGCTCACGGCGCTGCTGACCGACCTCGAACTGCCGGTGGATGCGCCGGTCGAGGTGGACCACTGCGGAAGTTGCACCGCCTGCCTCGATGCCTGCCCGACCGGCGCGTTCGTCGCGCCGCGCGTCCTCGATGCGAACCGCTGCATCAGCAGCCTGACGATCGAGGACCACGGCGCCGTGGCGGCCGACCTGCGAGCGGGCATGCAGGACTGGGTGTTCGGCTGCGACGTCTGTCAGGAGGTCTGTCCCTGGAACCGCCACGCCCCGGGGTCGGCCGAGCCCGCCTGGCAGCCGCGGGAGGGCGAGGCGACCCTCGGCCTCGCCGGCCTCCTCGCCCTCGACGAGCCGGCCTTTCGCCGCCGCTTCAAGGGATCGCCGCTCGTGCGGGCGAAGCGGCGCGGGCTGCTGCGTTCGGCCGCGATCGCGCTGGGCAACCGGCCCGACGCGGCGTCGCTCGAGTCGCTGGTCGGGGCGCTGGACGACGTCGATCCGGTGGTCCGGGGAGCGGCGGCCTGGGCGCTGGGCCGGTGGTGCCGCCTGGAGTGCGGCCTCGCCGCTCCGGCCCGTGCCGCCCTCGTGGCCCGACTGCAGGTCGAGGCGGACGCCCAGGTCCGCGGCGAGATCACCGCGGCGGTCGGCTGAGCGAACGCGGGCCGCCGCGTTCTCAGGGCCCGACCGGCACGGTCTCGTCGATGTCGGCGGACGGATCGCGGCCCGGGCCGTCGTCGGCGTAGAACCGCGCCAGCACCTCGGGCCAGTTGGCGTTGACCCGCACGCCGACGAAGGCGTCGCGGACGGGCAGGTAGTCGGGGTGCAGCCGGGCGTACTTGATGGCGAATTTCCGCATCAGTCGTCCCGCCAGTTCCGGCCCGTGCAGTTCCTCGGCCAGTGCGAAGTGCTCCCGCAGCACGGCCGCCTGCTCGTGAATCGTCGGCGGCGGCAGGGGCGGATGCCCCGCCAGCAGGGCGGCGACCTGGCGGAAGATCCACGGGTTGCCGATGGCCCCGCGGGCGATGCTCACGCCGTCGACACCCGTCCGGCGCAGCATCGACACGCAGGCCTCGGCGGAGAACAGGTCGCCCGAGCCGATCACGGTGCGCGGACCCGCGCGCCGCTTGACCGCGGCGAGGAAGTCCCAGTCGCTCGGCCCGACGTACTTCTGCCGCACCGTCCGGCCGTGGACGGTGATCGCGGCGACGCCGCGGGCGAACGCCCCGTCGAAGATGGTCCAGAACTTGTCGAGGCTGTCCGCGGAGTCGTCGATGCCCCGGCGCATCTTGAGCGTGACGGGCACGTGCGGCGGGACGGCGTCACGAACCCGGGCCACGATTTCGAGCGCCGTCTCGGGCACGCCGAGCAGGTAGCCGCCGCGGCAGCGGCCCAGCACCTTCTTCACCGGGCACCCGAAGTTGACGTCCACGACGTCGAACCCCTCCGCCACCAGCCTGCGGGCCGCCGGCGGGAAGTCGTCGGGGTTCGACCCCATCAACTGGCCGCCGACCGGATGCTCCTCCGGCGCGACCGCCATCCGGGCGAGGTTGCGGCTGCTCGTGCCCACCTCGGTGACGAACCGATCGAGCAGCACCTCGCCGAGCGTGTAGGCCGCGCCGTGCCGACGGGCCAGCACCCGCATCGCGCGGTCGCTGTATCCGGCCAGTGCCGCCTGCACGGCGGGGGAGGCGAGTCGCAGGCCGCCGATGGCGGGGCCGCCGACGGGCGGGCGGGAGACCGGCCCGCGGGGAGCCGGTGCGTCGGCGACTGGGGGGAGGGTCGGCATGGCGTCGGACGTCGCCTTCCGCCGGCCGCGGACGGCGCCGCGGCGGCCGGTCAGGTGAGCACGGGGCAGGTGTCGAACCAGGAGCGGCCCTGGGCGGCCATCCAGGCGACGCTCGCCGGCGGCCCCCACTCCCCGGCATCGTACAGGTCGATCGGCGGCATGCCGCCGCAGCCCCACTCGCGCACGAACGGGTCGATGATCTCCCACGACTTCTCCACCTCGTCGGCCCGGGCGAACAGGCTGGCGTCGCCGGTCATCACGTCGAGCAGGAGCGGTTCGTAGGCCTCCGGGAGCCGGCCCGTGAACTGCCGGGAGTAGCTGAATTCGAGATCGGTGAGCCGCAGCCGCATGCCGTCGCCGGGCACCTTGGTGTGGAAGTGGAGCTGGATGCCCTCGGCCGGCTGGATCTGGATCACGAGCCGGTTGGCCTCGCGCACGCCCGCATGCCGCTCCTCCGCGAACAGTTCCAGAGGCGGCTGGCGGAACGCGATCACGATCTGCGTCGTGCGGCAGCTCATCACCTTGCCGCTGCGCAGGTAGAACGGGACCCCCTGCCAGCGCCAGTTGTCGACCTCCAGCCGGATGGCCCCGAAGGTGGCCGTCTGGCTGCGCGGGGCCACGCCCGGCTCGTCGAGGTAGCCGCGGTACTGGCCGCGGACGCCGGCGGCCGCCACCTCGAGCGGCGCCAGCGTCCGGATCGCCTCGAGCACCTTCACCTTCTCGTTGCGGACCGCGCGGGCATTGAACCGCACCGGCGCTTCCATGGCGGTCACCATGAGCAGCTGCAGGAGGTGGTTCTGGAACATGTCGCGGAGCACGCCGGCGGTGTCGTAGTAGCCGCCGCGGCGGCCGACCGCCACTTCCTCCGCCACCGTGATCTGCACGTGGTCGATGTAGCGACGGTTCCACACCGGCTCGAAGATGGTGTTCGCGAACCGCAGCGCCAGGATGTTCTGCACCGACTCCTTGCCGAGGTAATGGTCGATGCGGAACACCTGGCTCTCCTGGAAGGCGCCGTGGAGGTGTTCGTTGAGGGCCCGCGCGGTGGCGAGGTCGGTGCCGAAAGGCTTCTCGACGACGATCCGGCGGGGCCCGTGTGTCTCGGCGGCCATGCCGTGGCCGCCGAGCGCCGCGACCACGGGCTCGTAGAACTGCGGGGCGGTGGCGAGGTAGTAGACGCGCGTCGCCTCGCCGCCGCCCTCCAGGGCGTGGAGCCGCGCGGCGAGCGCCTGGAAGTCCTCCCCGCGGCCGATGTCGCCGGGCTGGTAGTGGATCCCGCCGGCGAACGCCTGCCAGGAGGCGTCGTCGAGCGGATCCCCCTCGGCGTGCCTGGCGGTCGATTCCCGCAGCGCCGCCCGCCAGGCGTCGTCGCTCATGGGCGTCCGCGAGAAGCCCACGATCCGCGTGTCGGAGGGCAGCAGCCCGTTGCGCTTCAGGTTGTAGAGCGCGGGCACGAGCTTCCGGCTGGTGAGGTCGCCCGACGCGCCGAAGATCACGATCGTGTGCGGCATGCTCACAGCCTCATGCCCGTGAAGCCGCCGTCCACGTAGAGGTCGGTGCCGGTGATGAAGCTGCCTGCCACGGGGGCGCACAGCAGGATCGCCGCCCCCACGAGTTCCTCGGGATCGCCGAACCGGTTCATCGGCGTCTGCCCCATGATCGACGCGGTGCGTTCCGGAGAGAGGATCTTGCGGTTCTGCTCGGCCGGGAAGAAGCCGGGGCAGAGCACGTTGACGCGGACGCCCCGGGGGGCGAGTTCGCGGGCGACGTTGCGGGTGTAGTTGACCACCGCAGCCTTCGAGGCCGAGTAGGCGAACACCTTCGACAGCGGTTTGTCCGCGGAGACGCTGCCGATGTTGAGGATCGCCCCGCCGCCCGCGGCGACCATGTGGCCGCCGAAGATCTGGCAGCCCAGGTGGGTGCTCTTGAGGTTGGTGTCGAGCACCTTGGCGAAGTCGTCGTCGGTGATCTCGAAGTAGGGCACCGACGAGTTCACGCCGGCGCAGTTGACGAGGATGTCGGCCCGCCCGCGGGCGCCGACCACCGTCGCCAAGAGCGCCGCGACGCTCGCGCGGTCCACCGCGTCGACCGAGACGAACATCCCGTCGCCGCCGGCGGCGCGGATCGCGTCGACCCGGGCCGCGCCCCGGTCGGCCCCGCGGCCGGCCACCACCACGAACGCGCCCGCGCGGGCCAGCCCCTCGGCCAGCGCTCCGCCGAGCACGCCGGTGCCGCCGACGACGACGGCCGTGCGGCCGGAGAGCCCGAACAGGGTGGCGAGGTAGGAGTCGTGTCCGTGGGAATCGGCCATGGGGGCGCCTCGTGGGGGATCGTCAGCCCACCGGACGGCGGAGTTCCAGCCACTCGGTGTGGAAGGTGCCGGGCCGGTCGGTGCGCTCGTAGGTGTGGGCTCCGAAGTAATCCCGCTGGGCCTGCAGCAGGTTGGCGGGAAGCTGCTCGTGGCGGACGCCGTCGTAGTACGCCAAGGCCGCCATGAACGCGGGCACCGGCACGCCGATGGTGGCGGCGGTGGCGATCACGTGCCGCCATGCCGACTGCCGGTCGGCCAGCGCCTTCTGGAAGTAGGGGGCGAGCATGAGGTTCTCCAGCGTCGGGTCGGCGTCGTAGGCCTCGGCGATCCGCTCCAGGAACTGGGCCCGGATGATGCAGCCGCCCCGCCAGAGCATGGCGATCGAGCGGTAGTCGAGCTGCCAGCCGCTCTCCTGCGCGGCGGCCGCCAGCTGCACGAATCCCTGGGCGTAGCTGGCGATCTTCGAGGCGTAGAGCGCCTGGCGGACCTGGTCCACGAACGCCTGCTTGTCGTCATGGCTCGGCAGGTCGGGACCGGCGAGCACGCGGCTGGCGCGCGTCCGCTGCTCCTTCATGGCGGACAGGCAGCGGGCGTAGACCGCCTCGGTGACGAGCGTGCTGGGAACGCCGAGGTCGAGGGCCAGCTGGCTCATCCACTTGCCGGTCCCCTTGGCGCCGGCCTTGTCGAGGATCTTGTCCACGACGAACCCGTCGCCCGCGGGATCGCGGGCGGTGAAGATGTCGCGGGTGATCTCGATCAGGTAGCTGTCGAGCTCGCCGCGGTTCCAGTCGTCGAACACCTTCGCCAGCTGCTCGTTGGAGAGCCCGGCCGCCTTCTTGAGCAGCCAGTAGGCCTCGCAGATCAGCTGCATGTCGCCGTACTCGATCCCGTTGTGCACCATCTTCACGTAGTTGCCGGCACCGCGGGGGCCGACCCAGTCGCAGCAGGGGATGTCGCCCCTGGGGCCGACCTTGGCGGCGATCGCCTGGAAGATCGGCTTGATGAGCGGCCAGGCCGCCGGTGAGCCGCCCGGCATCAGGCTCGGCCCCTTGAGCGCGCCCTCCTCGCCGCCCGACACGCCCGTGCCGATGTACAGCAGGCCGGAGGCCTCGACCTCCCTGGTGCGACGGTCGGTGTCGGAGGGGAGCGTGTTGCCGCCGTCGATGATCACATCCCCCTTGGCGAGCAGCGGGGTGAGCGTGGCGATCAGCTGGTCGACGGCCGGGCCTGCCTTGACCATCATCATCACCTTCCGCGGCGGTTTCAGCGCGGCGACGAGGTCCTCGAGCGTGTGGCAGCCGACGACGTGCGGCTGGTTCCCCCGGCCGGCGACGAACGCATCGGTGACGCTCGTGGTGCGGTTGTAGACGGCGATCGGGTAGCCGCGGCTGGCGATGTTGAGGGCGAGGTTCTCGCCCATCACGGCCAGGCCGATCAGTCCGATGTCGCACGCAGCCTGCTTGGTCATCCGAAAGTCTCCTCGTGTCGCGCTGTGGGATCGCCGTGGGGGGGGCCGGGCCGAGCCGAGACTATATCGGCCGGTTTGTCCCGAAGCCAAACGCCCCCCGCCAATCGTCCCGGGCCCCCCGGGGCACGGCCCCGTTCGGAACAGATTGAAGGAACGGGGCGGGGGCGGCCGATTCCAAAGGCAGGGTCGGAATGGCCCCGTTTCCATGCAGAATCGATCGTTTCCACCGGACAGCTACAGCTTGACCAAACGGCCCAGTCTCCCGTAGCGTGGCACGGCGATGCGGTGGGTTGTCGCTGCAGGTGGGCGGCGATCGTGCTGGTTGATCGATACGGCTCCGTAGCCAAGTGGCTAAGGCAGCGGATTGCAAATCCGCCATCGTCGGTTCGACTCCGACCGGAGCCTCTGCTTCGAAGACCCCTGCGATGTGCCGACAACAGCGGCCGTCGCAGGGGTTTTTTCGGCCCTTCCCGGAACTCGCCAGCGGGGACATCCGTGCCCGACTGGCCTTCTCAGCAGAGCGGGAGCGGCGGCCTCTCGGATCGGCCGCGTGCAGGCCATGTCCGGGCGGAATCCGTGTTTTCATCGGTGGTTTCGACGCGTCGGGGTGATGCCACGTTTTCCGGGCCCTCCCGCACCGTCAGGGGGCTGGACCAAGGTTGTCCTCGCGGCCTTGCAAAAGATCTGTGGGATGTGTTCGTCCATCAGAACTTGCAGAACTTGAACAAAGGCGCACAGACATTGGTCACCTTCAACAAAGACGATTTGCTGGAAATGCTACGGGTCATGCAGGCGGCAGAGACTGCCGTACATGGCTATGAGTGCGGGGAAATGAACCTCTGGGAAGCCGTGCGGCTCATCCGCGAAGTCGCGGTATCGCGCCGCAACGCCTGAAGGCACCGCGCACCGCGAACGCTGTGGCCGACGGCGACGGCGGGAGCGGTTCGGCCGTTGGCGGCCTCAGGGGGTTGCAGGAGCCGCCGACTTCGCCCTACGATCCGCCAGCCGTTGCGGGCGATGAGCCCCCCCGAAAAGGCCCCGTTGACGGCACCAGCCGCCCCTGAATCGCTGGAGCTTCAGGGGATGGCCAGTTGTGTGTATCCCATCGTCGAAGGAGTCCCCTGACATGAGCGGCCTGCGTGCGGTGTGGCGAGGACTGGTTCGATCGACCGCGAAGTGTCGGAAAAACCGCGGCGGGCTGCGTTCGTGGCGGCTGTCGGGGGCGGGCGAGACGCTCGAATCGCGGTACGCCCTGTCGACGAACCCGGTCGGCTTCGACGTCGTTCCTGCCAACCAGACGACACCGCTGTGGGTGATGGTCGGCGGCATGCGTGCCAACGCGGTGAACTTTTCCGGCGACCACGACTGGTACCGCGTGTGGATGGACGCGGGCATGACCTACCGCCTCCGCCTCGATGGCACCACCAACGGACTGTTCGTGCCGGGGCTGAGCGACCCGGTGTTGACGCTGAGGAATTCCTCGGGCGTGCAGGTCGCATTCAATGACGACGCCAACGGTTCGAGGAACTCCGAGATCCGGTTCACGGCTGCCATCAGCGGCACCTACTACGCGGACGTGGGGGGATTCGCCCAGGAGACGGGAGGCTACACCCTGTATGCCGCGACCGCGGCCACGCCGGACGACTATGCCGGTAACGTGTTCACCTCCGGCAGCGTGGCAGTGGGGGGGACGGCGTCCGGTGTCGTCGGGGTGCCGGGGGATCGTGACTGGTTTCGCGTCGCCCTCGTGGCCGGCAGGCGGTACCGCTTCGATCTGTCGGGCGTTTCACTGGCCGATCCGCAGCTCAACCTGAGGAGCGGCTTCGGCCTGCTGTTGGACTCCAACGACGACTATCAGGGCCTCGGGCGGAACTCGCGCATCTTCTTCCGGCCGACCTCGTCGGGCATCTACCACCTCGACGTGGGCGGTTTCGGGAGCGGCGTCGGGTCGTACACGCTCCGGGTCTCCACCGCCTGACGCGGGAGCGGGCGGCCCGCGGGGCCGTTCGTCGGGCCCTTGTGGCGGGCGGAGCGGGTGGTTCTATGCCGCCCGTCGGTTCCCGCCGGCGGCGGCCGTCACCGCGACCGCGATGAGGTCCAAGGCGTCGAAGAGGTTCAGATCGCCGCGATCGAAGGCCTCGACCGCGTCCTTGATGATCGCGATCGCACCGATCGCGGTGCGGATATCGGCTGGAACGCCACGCATTTCAGGGGTCCTCCCGGGGGTTTTGGGCAAGCGACGAGGCGATTCCCTCGAACGGGGGGGGTGATACGCTTCGTCGTCGCCGATCGCCAGACGAGTTTCCCGCACGCGTTCCCGCCGCCGGCGGCAGTCGCAGGAGCGGGTGACCGCCTTCCGTTGCCGCGATCTGCGCGCCCGCTGTTGCGGAATGCGTCGGATGTGCCGCCGCGGCCGGTCGTGTCCGGCCGAGCGAGGCCCTCGAGGGCCGTAGTTTCCCCGGCCTGCGGAATGTGTGGGAATTGGCACGGGCCGTGCAGCCACGCCCACAGCCTCTCCGTTCCGTTCCTCGTCGTCCAGGAGCACGTCACCCATGGTCGCCTCCGCCTGCCTGCCGATCGATCGCCGCGGCTCCCACGGCTGGGACGCCGACGTCAGCGACGAGGAACTCATTCGCCGGTCCTGCGCCGGGGACGATGCCGCCGCCTTCGAGTCGCTCGTGCACCGCTACGAGCGGGGCCTGTTCGGGTATCTGCGGCGGTACCTCGGCAGCGCCGAGATGGCGGAGGACGTCTTTCAATTGACGTTCTTACAAGTCCACCTGAAGCGTGAGGGCTTCGAGCCGGGCCGCCGGTTTCGCCCGTGGCTCTACGCGATCGCCACGCACCAGGCGATCGACGCCCAGCGCCGCGACCGCCGACACCGGAGAATGGTCAGCCTCGAGGAGCCGCTGGGCCATGCGTCCGACGCGGGCACGCTCCGGCAACTGATCGCCGCCCGCGGGGGCAGCGGGCCGGAGACACGGGACGACCAGGCGGTCACGGAATGGCTGCGGACGGCGGTGGACACGCTGCCTGCCGCCCAGAAGGCGGTCCTGACGCTCGTCTACCACGGCGGGCTGCGGTATCGCGAGGTGGCCACGGCGCTCGGGGTTCCCGTGGGGACCGTCAAGAGCCGGCTGCACGCCGCGATCCGCCGGCTCACGCGGTCCTGGCAGGGAAAGGCACTGAGGTGATGCGTCGCCGCTGCTCCGCGGGGGCGGCGGTGGGCCCCCGGCTTCCGCCGGAGGCATGGGAGCCCGGAGCGTGAGCGACGGGATCGGCGCGAAGCGAGACCCGTGGCTTCCGCCGGAGGCATGGAAGCCCGGAGCGTGAGCGACGGGATCGGCCGCCTCCGGCGGCCTCAACGCTTCCGTATCTGACGATACCAGCGAATGAGGGCGTTGGTGGAACTGTCGTGGCGGAGGTCCGGCTCCGCGGGCGATTCCAGTTCCGGAATGATCCGGTTGGCGAGCACCTTGCCCAGCTCCACGCCCCACTGGTCGAACGGGTTCACGTCCCAGAGGCAGCCCTGCGTGAACACGCTGTGTTCGTAGAGCGCCACGAGACTGCCGAGCACGCGCGGGGTGAGCCGCTCCGCGAGGATCGTCGTGCTCGGGCGGTTGCCCGGGAACGTCTTGTGGGGCACGAGGGCCTCCGGGACCCCTTCGGCGCGGACCTCGTCGGCCGTCTTCCCGAACGCCAACGCCTCCGCCTGGGCGAAGACGTTCGACATCAGCAGGTCGTGGTGCCGGCCGAGCGGATTGGCCGACTGCGCGAAGCCGAGGAAGTCGCAGGGGATCGTCCGCGTGCCCTGATGGATCAGCTGGTAGAAGGAGTGCTGCCCGTTGGTGCCCGGCTCGCCCCAGAAGACCGGGCCGGTCTGGTAGTCGTCGATCACGCGGCCCGCGAGGGTCACGCGCTTGCCGTTGGATTCCATCGTCAGCTGCTGCAGGTAGGCGGGGAACCGCTTGAGATACTGGTCGTAGGGGAGGACGGCGATGGTGTCGCTCCCCAGAAACGTGGTGTTCCAGACCGCCAGCAGCCCGTGCAGCACCGGCAGGTTGCCGGTGAAGGGGGCCGTGCGGAAATGGGTGTCCATCGCGTGGAACCCGCCGAGCATCTCCTGGAATGCGTCCGGCCCGATCGCCAGCATCGTCGCCAGCCCGATCGCCGAATCCATCGAGTAGCGTCCGCCCACCCAGTCCCAGAAGCCGAACATGTTGGCGGTGTCGATGCCGAAGGCCGACACCTCGGCGGCGTTGGTCGAGACGGCCACGAAGTGCCGGGCCACGGCCGCCGGATCGCCGAGGGACGCGAGCAGCCAGTCCCGAGCGGAGCGGGCGTTGGCGAGCGTCTCCTGGGTCGTGAACGTCTTGGAGGAGATGACGAACAGCGTCTCGGCGGGGTCGAGATCGCGGGTGGCCTCGACGAAGTCGGTGCCGTCCACGTTGGAGACGAACCGGAACGAGAGCCGCCGGTCGGTGAACGGCCGCAGGGCCTCGTGGGCCATCACCGGCCCGAGGTCGGAGCCCCCGATGCCCACGTTGACCACCGCGCGGATCGGCCTGCCGGTGTGCCCCTTCCAGTCGCCGCCGCGGACCTGGCGGCAGAACGCCGCCATGCGGTCGAGGACCGCATGGACGTCGGGCACGACGTCGCGGCCGTCGCAGAGGATGTGCTCTCCCCGCGGCGCCCGCAGGGCCACGTGGAGCACCGCCCGCCCCTCGGTGGCGTTGATCTTCTCCCCGGCGAACATCGCGTCGATCCGTCGGCGCAGGCCGCAGGCCTCGGCCAAGGCCACCAGCAGCCGCAGCGTCTCGTCCGTCACCCGCTGCTTCGCGTAGTCGGCATGGAGTCCGCAGGCGTCGAGCGACAGCCTTTCGCCGCGGCCGGCATCGGCCGCGAACAGGTCGCGCAGGTGGAGGCCGCGGGCGTCGGCGGCGTGCGCCGCGAGCGCGTGCCACTGCGGAAGGGCCGTGCGGGAGGAGGTCGGCGGGATGGTCATCGGGTGGCTCCTCCGGCGGCCGACACCGCCTGTGACTTCTTCTCGATCACCTGCAGCAGTTCCGTCCAACTCTTCACGAACGACTCCGCCCCGTCCTTCTGCAGCTTCGCCCCCAGGGCGGCGACGTCGATGCCGGCCCGGGTGATGGCCAGAAGGGTCTCGTCGGCGTCGCCGCCGCCGGCCGACACGATGCCCGCCACCGCGCCGTGGTCGGCGAAGGCCAGCAGCGTCTGCTCCGGCATCGTGTTGACCGTGTGCGGAGACGCCAGCCCCGAGACGTACAGGGTGTCGGGGAGTTGCGGATCCTTCGTGCCCGTGCTCGCGTAGAGGAGCCGTTGCGGGAGGGCGCCGAAGTTGGCCAGCCGTTGGAACCGGTCGGAGGCGAGCAGGTCGCGATAGGCCCGGTAGCTCTGCTGGCCGACCGCGAGCCCGAGGCGGTTGGCCAGCGCCGCGGGCAGCGTGGAGGCGGTCGCCCCGTCCCAGCGGCTGATGAACAGCGACGCCACCGAGCAGACGCGCGGGGAGAGTCCGGCCTCGATCCGCCGATGGATGCCCCGCAGGTAGGCCTCCTCGGCGGCGAGAAAATGGTCGCGGGTGAACAGCAGCGTCACGTTCACCGGCACGCCGGCGAAGATCGCTTCCTCGATCGCGGGCAGGCCCTCGGGCGTGCCGGGAATCTTGATGAACAGGTTGGGCCGGTCGGCGCGGGCGTGCAGGTCTCGGGCTGCCGCCAGCGTGCTGGCCGTGTCGTAGGCGAGCGTCGGCGAGACCTCGAGCGACACCCACCCGTCGAGGCCGCCGGTGCGGTCGAACACGGGGCGGAACAGGTCGGCCGCCCGCTGCAGGTCCTCGATCGCCAGTTCGAAGAACAGCCGCTCGCCCGCCTTGCCCTGCCGCACCTTGGCGGCGATCGCCGCGTCGTAGAAGGACGTGTTCTTGACGGCGGCGTTGAAGATCGTCGGGTTGCTGGTGAGCCCGGTGACGGAGAGGTCGCGGATGTACCGCTGCAGCGTGCCGTCGTCGAGCATGCCGCGGGTGATGTTGTCGAGCCACAGGCTCTGGCCGAGGCGATGCAGGTCGGCGGGACCGCTTGTCATGCTGGTCATGCTTGTCAGGCTGGTCAGGCTGGTCAGGCTGGTCATGGGAGGCATCCTTTTCGGAACGAACAAGGAAGAAGATGGACGTGCGGGACGCACGCGCCGGATGAGCGGATGAACGCCGGGGTGGAATCACCCACCCGGGCAGGGGATCGGCGGGAGGCGGCGGGAGTTATACTCCAACCCGGGGCGGGACGCGACCGCCGTCGATACGGTCGAGCGGGGGCCAGCGACGGTCGCCGCGAGGAGGTGGTCGGCGGCCGAAAGCCGTCGGGAACAGGCTCGACTCGCACCGACGTGGCTCGTCCGATCCGATGCGTGCAGGGGCCGAGTCCGGAATCTCGGTCCAGCGTCCGAGTCTCGAGGAACAAGGTGCCATGACGACGACCTCCGATCTCGGCGACGACGACGTCCGCAGGCTCGACCGGCTCCGGGACGCCTACCGCAGGCTCCAGGGGGAGCTCGGCAAGGTCATCATCGGCCAGCGGGAGACGATCGACCGGCTGGCGATCTGCCTCTTCGCCCGCGGGCATGCACTGTTGATGGGGGTGCCCGGCCTCGCCAAGACGCTGCTCGTCAGCCGGTTGGCCGAGGCGGTGTCGCTGCGGTTCAGCCGCATCCAGTTCACCCCCGACCTGATGCCGATGGACATCACCGGCACCGACATCCTCCAGGAGACCGGCGACGGCCGCCGCGGGTTCCAGTTCGTCCCCGGTCCGGTGTTCGCCAACATCGTGCTGGCGGACGAGATCAACCGCGCGCCGCCCAAGACCCAGGCGGCGATGCTGGAGGCGATGCAGGAGCAGAAGGTGACCGTCGTCGGCAAGACGACCCGGTTGGAGCCGCCGTTCTTCGTGCTCGCCACGCAGAATCCGGTCGAGCAGGAGGGCACCTATCCGCTGCCCGAGGCGCAGCTCGATCGGTTCATGTTCCTCATCGAGGTCGACTATCCCTCCGAGGAGGAGGAGGTGCAGATCGCCCGCACCACGACGGGCGATCCGCTGCCGGCGCTCGATCACGTGCTCTCGGCCGCGGAAATCGTCGAGTTCCAGCAGTTGGTGCGCCGGGTGCCGGTGCCCGACCACATCTACGCCTTCGCCGCGAAGCTCGTCCGCCGCACCCGGCCGCAGGCCGCGTCGGCCCCGGAGTGGCTCAGGCCGCTGGTCTCGTGGGGCGCCGGGCCCCGCGCGGTGCAGTACCTGATCCTCGGCGCCAAGGCCCGCGCGGCCCTCACCGGGGGCTACATGGTCCGGCTGGAGGACGTCACGGCGGTCGCGGCGCCCGTGCTCACGCACCGGGTGCTGACCACGTTCACGGCGCAGGCCGAGGGCATCGATGCCCGGCGGATCGTGGAGCGGCTCGTCGCCGAGGCGGTGGCCGAACAGTCCGGCTGATCGACGGGGGTCGGCCGATCCTGGAGGGGCGGGGGCGTGATGTTCACCGACCGGACACCGCGGGCGTTTCTCGACAGCGGCGTGATCGCGCGGCTGGCGGCGGTGCCGCTGGTGTCGCGACGGCCGATGGTGGGCGGGGTGTCGGGCCGGCACGCGAGCCCGCACCGCGGCTCGAGCGTGGAGTTCGCCGAGTACCGCAAGTACGTGCCGGGTGACGACCTGCGCCGGCTCGACTGGCGGGTCTACGGCCGCACCGATCGCCATTACGTCAAGGAGTACGAGGCCGACACCAACCTGCGCTGCTGCCTCGTGGTCGATTCCAGCGGTTCGATGGGCTACGGCTCGACCGGCGAGACGCGGCTCGATTACGCCCGGCGGCTGGCGGGCACGCTCGGGTTCCTCGCCTGCCGGCAGGGGGATGCGGTGGGCATCTCGTGCGTGGGCGATCGGGTCGTGCGGCACCTGCCGCCGCGGCGGAATCCCGCCCACCTGCGGCTGGTCCTCGATGCGCTCGAGCAGCTGCGGCCGCAGGGGCCCACCCGGCTGCCCGAGGTGCTCCACGAACTCGCCGAGACGGTCCGGCAGCGGGCCCTGATCGTCATCGTCTCCGACCTGTTCGCGGACCCCGAGCAGCTGGCAGGCAGCTTCGGCCATCTCCGGTTTCGCAAGCACGACGTGGCGGTCTTCCACCTGCTCGATCCGCGGGAGCTGGCCTTCGACTTTCGCCGGCCGACCCGCTTTCTCGACATGGAGGGGGGCGGTCCGCTGTTCGCAGACCCGCTCGAGATCGCCGACCGCTACGCCGCGGCGCTCGCCGCCTACCTCGGCGCGGTGCAGCGGATCATGCTGGAGCAGGGCGTCGATTACCACCGCACGACGCTCGACGAGTCCTCTGAACGGGTGCTGGCCAGGTTCCTCGTGAGCCGGGCCGCGGGGAAGGGGCTGCGATGACCTTCCTGCAGCCGTGGCTCCTGTTCGCCCTGCCGCTGGTGGCGTTGCCGGTGGTCATCCACCTCTTCAACCAGCGGCGGTTCCAGACGGTCGAGTGGGCGGCGATGCGGTTCCTGGTCGCCGCCCGGTCGCTGGCCGCGGGGATGACGCGGCTGCGGCAGTGGCTGATCATGCTGCTGCGGATGCTGGCCGTTGCGGCGGCGGTCCTGGCGGTCAGCCGGCCGCTGGCGCACGGCTGGCTCGCGGCCGCCGGCGGCGACCGTGCCGCCGCGATCGTGCTCCTCGACCGTTCGCCGAGCATGTCGCAGGTGTCCCGCGGCGGTGGCGAGTCGAAGCTGGCCACCGCCAGACGGCAGGCGGCCGCAGCCCTGGAGACGCTCGGTGTCGGCCGGGTGGTGCTCATCGACGGCGCGACCTGCAGGCCGGTGGAACTCGCCACGCCGCGGGCGCTCGAGCAGGTGCCCGAGGCCGAGCCCGCGGCCGCGGCCGCGGACCTGCCACGCATGCTCCGGGCGGCCTGCACGGAGCTTTCGGCCGCCAGAACGGCCGCCGGCACGGTGTGGATCTGTTCCGACCAGCGGGCCAACGACTGGCGGGTGGCGGATCCGGCATGGCCGGCGATCCGGGACACGCTGGCGAGGCTGCCGCAGGGGGTGCGGATCACGCTGCTGGGCTACGACGAACCGCCGGCCGGCGACCTCGCCGTGCGGGTCGGCCGGGCGGTGTTGGAACCGCGCGGCCGCGAGTGGGACCTCCGGCTCGACATCACGCTCCGCGGGAACGTCGCCGGAGCGGGACGCGTGCCGGTGCAGATCGAACTGGGGTCGGCGCGGTCCTCCCTGGAGGTCGAACTCACCGGCGTCGAGACCGTGGTCGCCGGCCATGTCATCCCGGTCGATGTCGCCCTGCTCGTCGGGGCGGACGCCGCCGACACCGGCCGCGAACGGCCGCCACCGGGGGGCTGGGGCCGCGTCTCGATCCCTGCCGACACGAACCCGGCCAACGACGAGTTCTTCTTCACCTTCGGCCCTCCCGCCGACCGTCGGTCGCTCATCGTGGCCGAGGAGGGGACGGGGGCCGACGAGTCGCGCCGGATACTCGAGATCGCCGCCGGCATTCCGCCGGAAAAGTTCCTGCGGGCGGATGTCCAGACGCTGCCGCCGGCGGACGTGACCGACGTGGCGCTGGCGGACGTGTCGCTCGTGCTGTGGCAGGCGGCCCTCCCGGGCGGGCCGGTCGCCGAGACGATCGGCCGGTTCGTCGCGGGCGGTGGACAGGTGGTGTTCCTGCCGCCTGCCGCGGCGGGCGTTCCCGCCGATCCCGCGGCGGCTCCGGCCACCGTCGCCGGCCTGGGCTGGGGCACGTGGAGCGAGCACGATCCGCCGCTGCGGCCCACGACGTGGCGGGCCGACGAGGGGCTGCTGGCGGCCACGCAGGATGGGACGAGCCTGCCCGTGGGCGATGTCGAGGTCCGCCGCTCCCGCGGCATCGTCGGCGAGGGGACGCCGCTGGCGATGCTGTCCGACGGCCGGCCGCTCCTCGTGCGGGCGTCCAGCGATCGGGGCGGCATCCACTTCCTCGCCACGACGCCCGCCGCCCGTGACTCCGATCTCGCCGCCCGCGGCGTGGTGCTCTACAGCCTGGTGCAGCGGGCCATCACGGCCGGCCTCGCCGCCGGGGGCCGCCTCCGGCAGGTCGATGCCGGTGGCTTACTCGCGGGGGTCGATGAGCAGGCGGGGCTGCCGCGGGGCGATACCGGCGGCGGAACCGCGTGGCAGCGGCTCGCCGGTGCGGCCGCCACCTCGACGGAAGTCGGGCTGCACGCCGGCGTCTACGCGGCGGACGGTCGGCTCGCGGCGGTCAACCGGCCCGCGGCCGAGGACAACGCCGACATGGTCACCGAACCGCAACTCGCGACGCTCTTCCAGGGTCTGTCGTTCACGCGGCTCGAGCGCCAGACCGGGAGCGGCGGCCTCGTGGACGAGGTCTGGCGGCTGTTCCTCGCGGCGGTCGTGCTGGCGCTGGCGGTCGAGGGGGTGCTCTGCCTGCCCCGCCGGTCGCTCGCCGCGCCGGCGCGGCTGGCCGCCGCCACGCGGGAGATGCCGGCATGACGCCGCCCCCGGAAACGCTGGCGGAGGTCGCCGGACTGCGGCTCGCCTGGACGCCGTGGTCGCTGGCGGTGTCGCTCGTGCTCTGGCTGCTCGTCGCCGCGGTGTGCGCGGTCGGCTGGTGGCGCAGCGGTTTCCACCGGGGGCCCGGGCTGCTCGAGCTTCTCAGGCTGCTGATCGCGACGCTCGTGCTCTGGCTTTTGAATCAGCCGGAATGGGTGACGCGGCGCCGGCCCGTCGAGAAACCGTCGATCGCCGTGTTGATCGACGGCTCGCGGAGCATGGAGACCCGCGACGTCCTCCGCGGCGGGCCGGCCTCGGCCGATGGAGGCGATCACCCCGACCCGGTCGGTGCGCCGCTGTCGCGGGCGGAGTCGGTGGCCCCGCTCGCCGACGCATCGTTCTGGCAGCCGCTCGCGGCGCGGTTCGCCGTCGGCGTCGAGCCGTTCGCCACGGTGCGCGAGGATGCCGGGCTGCCCGCCGCCGGCACCGATCTGCACGCGCCGCTGGTGGCGGCGACGCGACGCACCCCGCCGCCGCGGGCGATCGTGCTGGCGTCCGACGGCGGCTGGAATGCCGGGCCACCCCCCGTGCAGGCCGCCGCCGCGCTGCGGCTGGCGGGCATCCCGGTGCACGTCGTGCCCGCCGGCAGCCCCACGCCGTTGCCGGACGTGGCGGTCGCGAGCCTCGACTGTCCGGTGACGGGCGTGGTGGGGAAGCCGGTGCGGCTGCCGTTCACCATCCGCAGCACGCTGCCCCGGCAGCAGCCCGCGACGGTGGTGGTCGAAACGTCCGACGGCCAGACGTTCACGCGGCAGCTGCGGCTGGCCTCGATGGGACGCACCACCGACGTCGTCTCCTGGACGCCCGCTGCGGTCGGCGATTACACCGTCCGCGTGCGGGTGCAGCCGCAGCCGGGGGAACTCCTGCCCGACAACAACGCCCGCTCGGCGCCGATCGGCATCCGCGAGGAGAAGCTCCGGGTGCTCGTGGTGGAGAGCGTGCCCCGGTGGGAGTACCGCTACCTGCGCAACGCGCTGTCGCGGGATCCCGGCGTGGAGCTGTCGTGCCTCCTTTTCCATCCCGGCCTGTCCCGGGTCGGTGGCGGCAACAAGGACTACATCAGGCGGTTTCCCGGCTCGCTCGAGGAACTGTCGCGGTTCGACGTGGTGTTCCTGGGCGACGTCGGCCTCGCACCCGGCCAGCTCACCGAGGAGGACTGCCGGCTGCTGAAGGGGTTGGTCGAGTACCAGGCCGCCGGCCTCGTGTTCATGCCGGGGTGGCTGGGTCACGAGATGTCGCTGGCCGACTCTCCCCTGGGCGACCTGCTGCCCGTGGTGCTGGATGCGGCCGCGCCCGGAGGCACCGGCACGGCGGTGCCGGGGCGGTTCGCCCTCACCGACACGGGCCGCACCAGCCTGCTGACGAGGCTGGCCGACACGCCCGAGGAAAACGCCGCCGTCTGGGAGGGGCTGCCGGGATTCCAGTGGTACGGGCCCGTGCTGCGCACGAAGGCGGGCGGCGAGGTGCTGGCGGTGCACGAGGACGCCGCCAACGAGTACGGCCGGATCCCGCTCCTGGTCACCCGGCCGTTCGGTGCCGGCAAGGTGCTGTTCATGGCGACCGACGGCGCCTGGCGGTGGCGCAAGGGTGTCGAGGACCGCTACCACTACCGCTTCTGGGGGCAGGTGGTCCGGTGGATGGCCTATCGGCGGTCGATGGCCAAGGGCGAACGCATGCGGTTGCTGTTTTCTCCCGAGCAGCCCGAGGTGGGGCAGGGGGTCACGCTCGACGGGAACGTCACCGATGCCGGCGGCGAGCCGCTGCGGTCGGGCAGCGTCGTGGCGGTGGTGACGGCGCCGTCGGGCGGCATCGAGCGGGTGCGGCTGGCCGCGCCCGGCGACCAGGGCACATGGGGCGTGTTCAGCGGCGCATGGAGGCCGCGCGAGCCGGGCCGGCACGTGGTCACGCTTGAGTGTGCGGACACGGGCGACCGCCTGGAGGCGGCGGTGTTCGTGCAGGGAGTCGAAGGCGAGCCGATCGGGGAGGCGGCCCGGCCGGACGTGCTCGAGGAGATCGCCCGGCTCAGCGGCGGCACGGTGACCGCGGTCGATGCACTGCCGGAGGTGCTGCGGCAGCTCGAACGGCTGCCGGAAAGCCCGCCCGAGCTCCAGCGGCTGCGGCTCTGGTCGCATCCGCTCGCGCTGGCCGCGGTGGTGGGCCTGTTGGGGCTGTTCTGGGCGGGGAGAAAATGGCAGGGACTGCTGTAGTGGCCTTCTCGGGACGTATCATGTGGCCGTGGGCGACGACGGGGCGGAAGACGAGCCGGCAGGCGATGTCGCGGGGCGTCACGCGGGGCACAGCATGAGCACACCTCTCACGGCCGCGGCAGGGGAGTCCCGACCGCTCACGCTCCCCGCGAGCCTCGTCCGGCAGCTCGACGGCTTCCGCCGCACCGTCTGGACGATCAAGGCGATCGAGGCGGTCTGCGGGGCCGCCTGCGGCGTGCTCCTGGCCTGGTCGACGCTGTTCGTCTGTGACCGGTTCACCGAAACCCCTGGCTGGGTGCGGTGGGTCGTCCTGACGGTGGCCGCCGCGAGCGCGACCGCCATCCCCGTCATGTTCCACCGCTGGATCTGGCGGCAGCGGACCCTCGACCGGCTGGCACGGCTGATCGCCCGCCGGTTCCCCGCGCTCGGTGACCAGTTGCTCGGCGTGATCGAGATCGTGCGGCACCAGGTGCGGAACGAGGCGGAGAGGCTGTCGTCGCGGCGGCTGTGCGAGGCGGCGATCGGCCAGGTGGCCGCCACGGCGGCAGGCCACGACCTCCGCGCAGCGGTGCCGCGGCCCCGCCATCGCCTGTGGGCCGGCCTGGCGGCGCTGCCGGTGGCGGCTGCGTTGCTCGTCCCCGCGGTGGTGCCAGAGGCCGCTGCGAACGCCTGGGCGCGGCTGCTGATGCCGTGGCGGCGGATCGAGCGGTTCACGTTCGCGCGGGTCGGACCGCTGCCGGACACGGTGATCACGCCGCACGGCGAGCCGGCCGAACTGACGGTCGGCCTCGCGGCCGATACGCGGTGGCGACCGCAGCGGGCGCAGGCGCGGCTGGGCGGCGGGCCCGCCTGGACGGCCGACCGCGACGGCGATGCCTACACGCTCAGCCTGCCTCCCCAGGTGACGGCCACACCCCTGCGGCTGGCGATCGGCGATGCCCGACGGCAGCTCTCCGTCGTGCCGACGGTGCGGCCGGGAATCGTGGCGGCGGACGCCAGGATCACCCTGCCGGCCTATCTCGGCCGGCAGACGCCGCTCGTGCGGGACGCCCGTGGCGGCGCGGTGTCGGTCGTCACGGGCAGCGAGGTGGTCGTGACCGCTTCGGCCAGCCGACCGCTGGCCGCCGCGACCGTCGATGCCGTCGCCGTCGCGCCCGACGGCAGTGCCATCGCCACGCCGTCGCTGGTCGTGGACGGGGACCGCACGCTCGCGTTCACCTGGCAGGATCGGCTGGGACTCGCGGGAAGCGGGCCGCTCACGGTGCGGTTGCTCGCGCACGAAGACCAGGCTCCGGCGATCGCCGCGGAGGGCCTCGGGGCCAGCGGCGTCGTGCTGGAGGACGACACCGTGCGATTCCGGTTCGAGGCCCGCGATGACTTCGGCGTCCGTGAGGCGGGCATGATCTGGGCCGGCGCCGCGGGCCGCGCGGGGGCGGTGACGACCACCGGCGAGGGTGCCACCGGAGAACGCTTGCTCGCCGCCGGCGGACCGGAAGCCGAGGTGGTCGATGGCGTCGGCACGTTCTCGCCACGCGATCTCGGCATCGCCCCGCAGACGGTGGAGGTGCGGCTGTTCGTCGAGGACTTCCGTCCCGGCCGTGGCCGCGTCTACTCCCCTCCGGTCGTGCTCACCGTGCTGGGGGCCGACGAGCATGCCCTGTGGATGAACGACCAGATCGGCCGCTGGAGGCAGCAGACCGCGGAAGTGCAGGACCGCGAACTGGAGCTGCTGGCCCGCAACGAGGAATTGCGGCGGCTGCCCCCGGAACGGCTCGCGGCCCCCGAGACCCGCCAGGCCATCCGCGAGCAGTCGGCGGCCGAACGTGCCAACGCCCGTCGGCTCGGGCGGCTGGCCGACGAGGGCACGGACCTCGTGCGGCAGGCCGCCCGCAACCCGGAATTCGCGGCTGCCGAACTGGAGGAACTCGCCGCACAAGTTGAAGGCCTCGCGGGGCTGGCCGCAACGCGGATGCCGGACGTCGGCGAACGGTTGCAGGCGGCGGCCGAGGCCCGCGCCGGGACCGCCTCCGGCGAGGCGGCGGCCGAGGGCGACCGGGGCGATCAGTCGGCGGACACCCAGGAACGGCCTGCACGGGCAGCGGGCGAAGCTGCGATGGCAGCGGGGGAATCGGCCGCCGAGCCTCGCCGGGATGGGGACCGGCAGGGGCAGGCCGGCGACGGGCAGAGCCAGCCCGGAGGCGGAAAGGCCCGCTCGGCCGCAGCAGCGTCACCGCCGCCGAACCCGCAGTCGAGCGGGCCGCCGAACCAGGAAAGGCAGTTGGCCGACGCGGTCGAGAAGCAGCGGGAACTGCTCGACGAGTTCGCCCGCCTCACGGATCGGCTGACCGACGCGATGGCGCGGCTGGAGGCCGCGACCTTCGTCAACCGGCTCAAGTCGGCAGCCCGGAGCGAGCTGGAGGTGGGCGCCGAACTGGCCGGCGTCGTCGCCCGCAGCTTCGGGAAGCCGATCCAGCCGGAGCCGGGCGGAGCGGATCCCGCGGCGGCCGCGGCACGCGGCCACGACGCCCTGGAGCGGAAGCTCTCGGCCGTCATGGACGACCTCGATGCCTCCGCCGAGCGGCGTCCACGGCCGGCGGCCCAGGCGGTGCTCGGCGAGATGCGGGAACTCGACGTGCTCGGCAGCCTGCGGCAGCTGACCGCCGAGATGCAGCGGGAGGCCGGGGTGTCGATCGCCCAGACGGAGTTCTGGTCGGACACGCTCGACCGGTGGGCCGATGCACTGGCGGCCGCATCGCCCGGCGGCGGTGGGGGGGCGGCCGCTGCGACGCGGCGCGGCAGCCTGCCGCCCGAGGCGGTGCTCGAGGCACTCGCGCTCGTCGAGGCCCAGACGAACCTGCGCGAGGAGACCCGCGTGCTCGACCAGGTGCGGCCCACGGCCACCGCCGAGGCCCTCGCGGAGCGGGCGGCCCGGCTGGCCGAGCAGCAGGAGTCGCTCTCCAGCCGCGTCGCGACGCTGGCCGAAACCGTGAGGCAGGCGGGGGAGGTCGCCGCGCCGGTGCAGTTCGATGCCGAGGTCGCCCGCATGAAACGGGAACTCCTGCCGGCGGAAGGGCGGCCGAGCCGGTTCGCCCGCGAGGTCGAACTGCTCGAGCGGGCGGAACGGGCGATGGCCGAGAGCGGCGGGCTGTTGCGGCATGCCGATGCGGGGCGGGCGGCCATCGCCGCGGAGACCGAGGCGATCGAACTGCTCCTCGAGGCGCAGTCCGGCGGCGAGGGCGGCAGCAGCGGAACCGCCGCCGGTGCGAGCCCCGGCGGTGGCAGCGAGGGAGGCACGCGTCAGGCGGCGTTGGCCCGGCTCGGCGAAGGGCTCAACCGCGCGGCGCGGGCCGACGCGCCGGAGGACGATCAGGCGGTCGGCCGCAGCGGCCTGGTCCTGCCGGAAGAGTTCCGCGCCGGCCTCGACGCGTATTTCAACGCGTTCGAGCGGAGCCGCGGCACGGTTCGGGGCACGGCTCGAGGCACGCCATGACCGCACCCGCCGCGTCGAGCCGGGCATGGTGGCTGGTCGTGGCGGCGGTCGTCGCGGCATGCCGCGCGGGGGCGGACGGGCCGTCCGCCGTCGCCGCCGACCCGCCCCGGGAGGCCGCGGTGGCGGAACCGGCCGAGGATCCCGCGGCCGCACAGCGGCGGCAGCAGGTCAAGCAGCAGGCCGCCCACTGGGAGCAGCAGCTTCACAAGGTGCTGCGGGGCGACCTCGAACTGGTGCGCACGCTGTGCGGCGATCTGCCGCGCGAATCGCGGCGGGCCATCGTGGCGGCTGGCGAGACGGCGGTGAAGGAGGCCGCGCTGCGGATGGCGGAGCTGCAGATGGGAGACCAGCACCGGCGGGAGGGGGACCACGGGCCGGAGTCCACCCCGCCACGCAGCCCGGTGGACGCGGTGTCGGATGCCGTGTCCCGCAGCGTCGCCACGCACGTCGGCGGCCCGCGTGCGGAGGCCGTCGCCGGTGAACTGGCGGCCCGCGCCGGCCGTCGCCGGCGGTCGGTCATCCACGAACTCGTGGCCGCCCTCGACGCCGAGGTCTTCCTCACCTCGGGACAGCGGGAGGTGATCGAACGTGACCTCGAGAGGCAGTGGAACGACGGCATGGCGGTCGCGGTCGAGGGGATGCACAGGACAGACGGTCGCCGCACGTTTCCCGGCGTGCCCGCGGACTGCATCGTGCCGCACCTCAGCCCGCAGCAGCGGCAACGGCTGCCGATGCCGGACCTCGATCGGCGGCCGGAGGCCCTGGCCGCCCGCCGGCGGCAGGCCTGGATGCACGAACTGAACACGCTGAACACGGTGCAGACGCCCGCGCGGGATGGATGGTGGTCGCCATGACGGATCGGCGGGACGAGAGCACGTCCGACTCCGGTCGCGGCCGGCCAGCGCACCGCAGCGTTGCGGTGCGGCTGGTCGTGGCGTTCGCGGTCGCGGCCCAGGCCGGCCGGCTGCCCGCCGCCGACGACATCGTGGCGGACGCCGCCACCGCCCGCGCGGGCCACAAGGGGCAGCAGCGGGCGCACGTGAGTCTCGATCAGCAGATCGACTCGCTCTTCGCCGCGAAGCCGGGGGCCGACCGGACCGAGCAGCCGCGCCGCCGGCTGTTCGAAGCCATCCAGCTGGAGGTGGACGCCCTCGCCGCGGTCTGCTCGCTGACCGACGAGCAGGAGTCGAAGTGCCTGGCCGCGGCGCGGCTCGACGCGGCACACGCGACGGAGGGGATCGAACGGCTGCGGCAGCGGTACGCCGGCCGGACGCTCGACCTCCAGGACCCCGCCGGGCAGGCGGAATGGCAGCGGTTCCACAAGGAAGCGCAGGACCAGCAGATGCGGATGCAGCAGGCCGCCGGCCGGGCCGAACTGCTGGGCCGGGTGATCGAGGGCACCCTCGACGCGGGCCAGCGCGAGGCCTGGCGGCGGGAGCAGGACCAGCGGATGCGGTTCCAGTGGCAGAGCATGGTCGATGCCGGCATGGCGCAGCTCGACGTCGCCCTCGGGCTGACGTCGGCGCAGCACGGCTCGATCCGCGGCCTGCTCCTGGAGCAGCCCCTGCGGCTCAACCTGCCGCGGGTGTGGGCGACGGGGAACCACTTCGCCCCGTTCCTCTGCAAGCACGCGCTGTCGCGGATCGACCACAAAAAGCTCAAGCCGCTCGTCAACGACCGGCAATGGAAGACGCTCGGCCAGTTCATCGAGCAGGGGAAGGGGATCACCGCCCAGCTCAAGCAGCAGCAGATGATCGTCGAATGATCGATCGCGGACGGGACATCGGGAGAACGTCGATGCGGACAATCGCCGGGCGGAACGCGACGGTGGGAGCGTGGGCCTGCATGGCCCTGGCGGCACACGGCCTGTCGGCGGGCTTCGCCCCGGGGCAGCCGCCCGTCGGCCGTGTCGCCGACCCGGTGCCGCGGGACGTGCGGGAACTCTACGAGGCGGGGTGCCGGTACCTCGCGCGGGAACAGGATCCCGGCGGCGGATGGAAGGACAGCCAGCAGGGCCCGGGCGTCACGGGCATGGCGCTCATGGTGCTGCTCGCGTCGGGGGAGGATCCCAATCACGGCGCCTACCGCACGCCGATCCGCCGGGCGGTCCGCAACATCATCGCCTCGCAGGATGCGGCGAGCGGCTACTACGGCGGCGCGGGCCGGGGCCATGCGAGCATGTACCACCACGGCTTCGCCATGCTGGCGATCGCCGAAGCCTACGGGGTCGTCGACGACCGCACGCTCTGGGCGGACGACGGAGGCGACGGCAAGGGCCGCACGATCGGCGAGTCGCTGGAGGCGGCGGTGAAGCTCGCGGTCGTCTCCGCCGGCAAGAACCCCCAGGGGGCCTGGCGGTATTCCCCCGATGCCCGCGACCACGACACGTCGGTCAGCGGCGCGATCGCCATGGGCCTGCTGGGGGCGCGGAATGCCGGCATCGAGGTGCCGGACGAGACGATCGACCGCATGATCCGCTACTTCACGTCCATGACCGGCAAGAACGGTCAGGTCGGCTATCAGGGGCCCCAGGGCGGCAGTGACGCCACGACCGCGATCGGCACGCTCGTCATGGCGATCGCCCGCCGCAAGGATCTGCCGCAGTTCGAGAAGGCGGCGGACTACCTCGAGGAACGCAGCCGGGACGGGCAGCAGCAGGGACCCTATCCGAACTATACCCGCTACTACCGGTCGCAGGCGCTGTTTCAGGCCGATGTGGAGGCCTGGCAACGCTGGAACGACACGCTGATTCAGGACGTGAAGAGCCAGAGACAGCCCGACGGCAGCCTCGTCGCCCAGCCGGGACCCGACGGAGGCGTGATCGCCGGCACGTCGCTCACGCTCCTGTCGCTCGCGGTCAACTTCCGCTTCCTCCCCATCTATGAACGGTAGTCGGGCCATGAACGCTCGTCGGGGAACGGTCTTCGGGAGACGGTCCATGCGAACCATGGGTGCCCCGCGTCGGACCGGCCCGCGGCCCAACCCTCCCCGCCCCGGCCTTCCCTGCATGCCCGCCATGCCATCCGCCCCGCGTGCCGCATTCCGGCGGTCACGACGTCGCGTGCGCCTGCCAGGCACGTCGTCGCGGAGGAGCGGGTGGCTGCCGACGGTGTGCTGCGCGGTGCTGCTTCTGCCGTCGCTGGCCGCCGCGGAGGAACGCCGCATGGACGGCGGCACCGCGGGCCGCGACACGTCGCCGGCGTGGGCCGTGCTCGACCTGCCGCGCGAGGGCACACTGGCCGGGCGGTTGCTCGATGGCCGCGGCCCCGACGGGGGCACGGAGGCGGAGATCGTCTGGCAGGCACCCGGCTTTCAGCGGCCGTTCGTGCTGCCGCTGGAGCGGATCGTGGGCATCCGGTTTCCAATGCCGGCGGACCGTCCGGAGAGCGGGGCCGAGGGCGGATGGGTCGTGGAGTTGGTCGATGGCGACCAGATCGTCGGCGACCTCCTGTCGATCGACGACCGTCGTGTCGAGGTGGCGTTCGGCCCGCAGCGGTCGCCCCTGCCGGTGTCGATCGCACGCACCGCGGTCAAAAGTGTGTTCCGCCGCGGATCGGCCGCCGACCCGGACATCGATCGGAGCGTCGATCCGCGGGCTGCGACGTGGCGGCCATCGCCCGCCGACACCTGGCGGGAGGTGGCCGGTCGCTGGACGAACACGACGTCCGACGCCGCGGTCTTCCGCGACTTCCCGGCCGACGAGGCTGCGCGGTACGACCTCGCGATCTCGTGGCAGCAGCGGCCGACCATCCGCATCGCGTTCGACGCGGATGCGGCCGACGCGTCCGCGGAAGGCTACCGCGTGGAACTGCTGCCAGACGGGATCGTCGCGGTCCGCGAGGAGCGGGCCGCCGGCGGCGAGCAGGGGGGGCGGGCGGACGTGCAGCCATGCGGCGATCTGCCCGCCACGGGCGTGCACCTGACGGTGTTCATCGACCGTCGGGTCGGACGGCTCGTCGTGATGCTGCCACGCGACGCGATGCCGGTCGCCGATCTGACCATCCCGCCAGCCGCCCGAAAAGCCGGACGCGGCGTGCGGGTGACGGTGGTCGCCGGCAGCGTCGCGATCGATGCGGTGCGGGCGTCTCCCTGGCGGGGCGGCGCGGTCGTCGATGACGATCTCCGCAGGGGGGCCATCCGGCTCGACGATGGCGGGACGGTGCCCGCGATCGTGGCGACGCTCGCCGAAGGCGCCGCTGCGGTGACCGTCCAGCCCGTACCCGGAAGGGCCGCGACGGTGCGACAGTTGCCGCTGGCGGACATCGAACAGATGATCTTCCCGTTCCCGAAGTCGGACGACGATGACCAGCATGCGGCGGCGGGCCGGCGCATCCGTGTCGCCGACCGGACGGGCTCCCGGCTCACGGGCCAGCTGCAGCAGGTCGAACGGGGCACCGTCTACGTTCGGCACCCGGCGATCGCCGTCGCCGTGCCGTTGCCGATCGAGACGCTCGCGACGCTCGCCGGCGTGGGAGAGCCGCTGGTCGCGGACCCGCCGGGAAGGGGCGGGCGGTTCGAAGGGCCGCACGCGTCGCACTGGGGCTGCCTGGTGAACGACGGACCCGCCGGGGCTGCGCGGGGTATCGCGTGGCAGCCCTTGGGCAGCCTCACGGCGAGTCCGCCGACGGCGGCGGCCGAGCCTGAGGCCCCCCCGGTGACGATCCGTTACGCCGGCGCCGACGGGGCGGAGGCCGCCGCTCCACAGGGGGCGATGCTGTTCCTGCGGTCGGGGGAAACCGTGCCCTGCCGACGAGTGGAGGAGATCGACGCGGCCGGCGTGCGGCTCGAGGTGCAGGGCGGCGAGGCCGCCACGGTGCCGGGGGGGCTGGTCAAGGCCATCGAACTGGTGCCCACGGCCAGTCGCCCGTTGGCGGCGGAAAAGTTCCGCAGCCTGACGACACTGCCGCGGACGCAGCGGGTGCAGCCTCCGACGCACGTCGTCCGGTCGGTGACCGGCGATTACCTGCGGGGCCGCAGGCTCGAGATGACGGCCGACACCGTGCGGATCACGCTCGACGCGGCGCCGAACGGCACGGCGATCGAGATTCCCCGCGGCGACGTGGCACGGCTGATCTGGCTGCACCCCGAGCCGCCGGCAGCCTGGGAGCCGCCGCCGCTCGGGGCGGGCGACGGTCTTCCCGTCGCCGGCATCGCGCGCGATGGCGCGCGGGTGCGCATCCTGGCGACGCACCTCGACGGCGACGCGGTCGTCGGCACCCACCCCGTGGTCGGCAGCTACCGCATCGACCTCTCCTCGATCCAACGGCTGTCGCTCGGCGCCGCCGAGCCCGCGGCGGCGGCCTCGCTGCCCTATGCCCAGTGGCGGCTGTCGCCGGTGTCCGAGCCCGCCCGCCGTGGCCCCTAGCACCGGCACCGGCGACGCTCGTGCCGACGCGAAGCTGCCGGAGCCGACGCGAAGCGGCCGGTGAAGTCCGTGTTTCCGGCCGATCCGGCACTTTTTTGCGGGTTTTTTCCCGCCGCTTGACGCTGCCCAGGCGTTCGGCTAATTTTCGAAGAGTCCGCAGCCGATCCCATTGAACCGACCGCCTTCGGGCTCCGTAGGCGATGGATATCGGCGGGGTTGGACGTCGGTTGTGTTGATTGGACGATCGTCGGTCAGGACGTGATCTGGCCGTGGGTTGAGGCCCGCTCCGCTGTTTCGGAACGAACCTCTGTCCATGGCCTTGCCAGAGATGGCAGGTGTCTCAACGGGACAGGGTCACGAGCCGTCGGTGCTTTTTGCACTGCCGGCTCGTTTTGTTCTTTGACAATTTGGTCGTGGTAATTGGCATCTTGAAAGAATGTCGATGCCCGTCGTTCATGGCCGTTTTCATGCGGCCACGAGTGGCGGTCAGAGGCGTTCTCCCAAGGCTCACGGCATCGGTTCGGGGAGCGATTCCTGGATCGAGGGCCGTGAAAGAGCGAGGAAGTGCATCGGCTTCTCGGTGTCCATGCGGATTCGTCCGTGGTGGTGCATCCGCAGAGCCGATGCGAATCGTGACGCTCCGAGCGGGGCTGGCGCGCTTGCCAGCGATGGCTCGGGGCGAGGCGAAACGACTCGAAGTGGAGGCTTCGGTATCGGGCGATCTGCCGTAAGGTGGTCGTCCGAGGCCGCGAGCACTCGATTCGGGTGGTCAAGCTACTAAGGGCGCATGGGGGATGTCTAGGCGTTAGGAGGCTTTGAAGGGCGCGGAAGACTGCGATAAGCCCGGGGTAGCCGTCAAACAGGCGATGATCCCGGGATGCCCGAACTGGCTGCAACTGAATCCATAGGTTGCAGCAGCGAACGCGGAGAACTGAAACATCTCAGTATCCGCAGGAACAGAAAGAAAAATCGATTTCCTCAGTAGCGGCGAGCGAAAGGGAAACAGCCCAAACCGCGGTGGTTTCCACTGCGGGGTTGTAGGGC